>Ga0068856_100000605_pt1 | contig 39276 bp, 31 predicted proteins | sample KBSCornC62_FD_66595 | JGI IMG/M metagenome (GOLD analysis project Ga0068856, IMG submission 66595) | Corn rhizosphere microbial communities from Kellogg Biological Station, Michigan, USA - KBS Corn C6-2 | ecosystem: Host-associated > Plants > Roots > Rhizosphere > Soil ...
CTGAATGTGGACCCGATGTATGACTCAGCCCAGTGCGCGATCGGCAGCGACATCAATACCTGGGGGCCGCTTCAGTATCTGCAGGGAACGGGAATTAGCATCGTCAAGCACGGAACAGTGATCCGGGACGACAACTTCAATCTCGGCCCCGGAGGCCTCTCGGCAATCTCCGGCAACTCGAACGTGGTCTTGCAATGGAACGCCTTCCCGGGCGCGACATCTTACAACGTGAAGCGGGCAACATCGATCGGCGGCCCTTACACGCTGGTTGCCAATGTCACGGGGACGAGCTTCACGGATACCAACCTCATCAATAGCTCGACATATTATTATGTGGTCTCGACCGTTTACTCGGGGGGAGAAAGCGCCGACTCGGTGCCTGTATCAGCCACGCCGGCTCCGAATGTCGTGACATTGGTTCACCGCTACAGCTTCAGCGAGACGAGTGGCACCACCGTCGCCGATTCCGTGGGCGGCTCTGCCTGGAACGGCACCCTGCCCAATGGCGGCACGCTCGGTGGCGGGCAGGTGCAAATGAAGGCGGCCAGCTCACAATACGTCAACCTGCCAGCCTCGATCCTGAGCAACTACTCGGCGGTGACGATCGAGGCTTGGGTGACGTTTCCTTCGACGCTGCCGACCAACTGCTTCTTGTTTGGTTTCGGCAACATCAGCGGCACCTCCGGCTCGAGCTATATTATGTGCCAGCCGAAAACTGGGCGCATCGCCATCACGCCGACGAACTATTCTGCCGAGCAGAATACGACTCCTAATCCTTCCGGGAACTGGAGCAACCAGACAAATCTGCACGTCACGGCCGTGTTCAACCCCGCGCAAGGGCAGTTGGCACTCTACACCAACGGCACGCTTGTGGCGCAAAACACGTCAGTGACGACTCCGCTGAGCGCGATCAAAAACATGTTCAGCTATATCGGCCGGTCGTTTTACAGCGGCGACTCGTACATCGATTTCAATCTGAACGAATTCCGCATCTACAACGGCGCATTCACAGCGAACGACATTGCGACCACGCAATCGCTCGGGCCGGATCAAGTAATTACGGCTCCGCCGGCACCGGGTGGTCTGAGCGTAGCCGCCAGCGGTTCGAGCATTCAGCTGTCCTGGAACGCCGCATCCGAGGCCACGAGCTACACGGTGAAGCGTTCGACTTCGCCCAATGGGACATTCACGACCGTCGCCTCGGGTCTCACCACCACGAGCTATACGGACTCTCCCACGGCGGACGGCACCACCTACTACTATGTCGTGCTGGGCTCGAATTCCACGGGCGACGGCGCGGCTTCCACCTCATCCTCGGCGACGCTCTACAGCGACTACCAGCAATGGAAAATGGCGTCCGGGCTGAGCGTGAATGTCGCCGACAATACAGCTGGCTCGGACGGGGTATCCGTGCTCCTCAAGTACGCAATTGGCGCAGCCCCCGGAGCGACGGTGAATGCGCCTTTCACAACCTTCACGACGCCTTCAAACGGCATCTCGTTCGCCCGCCTCAGTCCCGCGCGCGCCGACTTCAGGGTTCAGGGCTCTTCGGACCTGGCGACGTGGGCTGACATCGCCACGCTCGCTTACGACTCCGACTCATGGACTGGTCCGGCCACGGTGAGCGAGGATAAATCGGTCACGCCTCGCAAGGTGACCATTTACGACGACCCTGCTTTCAGCGGCGCATCGAAACGCTTCTTCCGCATCCAGGTGCAGCGAAACGTCCCTTGAGGCATCCGATTCCCCACTTCAAAATTCCATGACTCTCAAGTTCAAGCAGCTGGCATTCATGCTGGCGCTGCTTTGCCTGGCACCGCTACTCGCCGATGCTCAAACCCCGCGCTTCTGGGGTGACTGGCCCAACTGGGGCGATTTGGGCGACGGCACTTATCATAATCCGGTATTGCCGGGTGACTACAGCGACGTGGATTGCATTCGGGTGGGGTCGGACTACTACGCCATCTCCTCGACGTTCCAGTACTCGCCGGGAATGGTGATCCTGCACTCGAAGGATCTGGTGAACTGGTCGATCATCGGCCACGCGGTGAGCGACGTCACCCAGATCGCTCCCCAGTTCAACTGGAGCAGTATGAACGGCTATGCCAGGGGAATATGGGCCGGCTCCATCCGCTACCATGCGGGGAAATTTTGGATCTATTTCGGCACTCCCGACCAGGGCTACTTCATGACCACGGCCACCGATCCGGCGGGTCCGTGGGCGCCGCTTCATCGCATGACGACGCAGAGCGGGTGGGACGACTGCTGCCCATTCTGGGACGATGACGGACAGGGGTATTTCATCGGCACGCATTTCAGCGACGGCTACAAGGTCTGGCTCTACAAGCTCACCGCAGACGGGCAGGACCTCACTGCCGACGCTCCCGTCCTCATCACCCAAGGCTCCGGACGCGAGGCCAACAAGCTCTTCAAAGTCGGCGACACCTACTACCATTTCTACAGCGAGTCCGCCAATGGCACCCGGTACGTGATGATGGAGCGCTCGAAGACCGTCACCGGCCCATACAGCGAGGTGCAGCAGTTGGGCGCCGCCCAGCCGCAATACCATTCGCCGAATCAGGGCGGCATTGTGCAGACCGAGGCAGGAGACTGGTACTTCTACACTCACCATGGAGACGCCGACTGGGAGGGCCGCCCCGACAGCCTCCTCCCTGTGAACTGGGTGAACGGCTGGCCGATCCTCGGCAATGTCGGCAGCGATGGACTCGGCACCATGGTATGGAGCGGCACGAAGCCCGTTGCCAACCAGCCGATCGTCCACCCGCAGTCCAGCGACGACTTCAGCGGCCCGAATCTCGGCCTGCAATGGGAATGGAACTACCAGCCGCGGGCCGACAAATGGTCGCTCACCGAGCGCCCCGGCTATCTGCGCCTGCACGCTTTCAAGCCATTGACGGCAGACACGCTCAAGAAAGCCGGGAACACGCTCACCCAGCGCTCGATGCGCACCCCCTATAGCATCGCCACCGTCGCGCTCGACATCTCTGGCATGGCCGATGGGCAGGTCGCCGGTCTCTGCCATTACTCGTCAAACACGTCCACCATCGACGTGCGCCGGACGGGAAGCATCACCACCCTCGAGTACTCGTACAACGGCACATTCACAGCCGGTCCGCAAATCACATCCAACACCATCTGGCTTCGCTCCATCTGGAGCCTGGACGGTGGCAGCCGTTACTACTACAGCACCGACGGCCAGACCTTTACGCCATTCGGCACGGTATATCAGCTCGTCTGGGGCGACTATCGCGGCGACCGCATCGGCATCTTCACCTACAACAACAACGCTGAGGCGGGCTACATCGACGTCGATTCCTTCACATACGACTACGACCATCCCGCTCCGCCGACTGCGAACGTGATCTCACTTACGCATCGCTACAGCTTCAGCGAGACTAGCGGTACGACCGTTGCGGATTCCGTGGGTGGCTCGGCATGGAATGGCACTCTGCCAAATGGTGGCACACTCGGCGGCGGCCAGGTGCAATTGAGGGCGGCCAGCTCGCAATATGTCAACCTGCCGGCAGCCATCCTCGGCAACTCCACGGCGGTGACCATCGACGCATGGGTGACGTTCCCCTCGACGCTGCCGACGAACTGCTTCTTTTTTGGCTTTGGCAACATCAGCGGCACCTCCGGCTCCAGCTATATCTTCTGCCAGCCCAAGACCGGCCGCATCGCCATCACTCCATCGAACTACTCGGCAGAGCAGAACACGACGCCGAATCCTTCCGGAAACTGGAGCAGCATGACGAATATGCACGTCACGGCCATATTCAATCCGACGCAGGGCCAGATGGCGCTCTATGTGAACGGAGTGCTCAAGGCCCAAAGCACCACAGTGACGACGACGCTGGCCGCTATCAAAAACATGTTCAGCTACATCGGGCGCTCGTTTTACAGCGGCGACTCGTACATCGATTTCAACCTGAGCGAATTCCGCATCTACGACGGGGCGTTCACCGCGAGTGACGTGCAGGCCACGCAAGCCGCTGGCCCGGATCAACTCATCACGGCCCCGCCGGCACCCACCAGCCCCAGCGCGTCCGCGAGCGGCTCGAGCATCCAGATTTCCTGGAGCAGCTCGACCGGCGCCACGAACTACTCAGTCAAACGGGCCACGTCGCCCGGCGGTCCCTACACACTTATCGCCACCGGCCTCACGACGCCGAGCTACACGGATTCGCCTACTGCGGATGGCACGACCTACTACTACGTCGTCACGGGGTTGAACTCCGGCGGGGAGGGGACTGCTTCCTCCGCGGCCTCGACCACGCTCTACAGCGACTATCAGCAATGGAAGATCGCTTCCGGGCTGGCGGTGAATGCCGCCGATGGCAGCATCCCTGGTGCCGATGGCGTGAGCATCCTGCTCAAATACGCAATCGGCGCAGCTCCCGGAGCCACGGTGAATGCGCCCTTCACAACCTTCACGACCCCTTCGAACGGGATTACCTTCACCCGCCTCAGCCCCGCTCGGGCGAATTTCGAGGTTCAGGGCTCCTCCGACCTCACCACCTGGACTGACATCGCCACCCTGGCCTACGGCTCGGACTCATGGACCGGCACGGGTACTGTGAGCGAGGACACATCAGTCGCTCCCCGCAAGGTGACTGTTTCCGACGACCCGGCATTCAGCTCCGCCCCGAAGCGCTTCCTCCGCATCCGGGTGCAGCGAAGTGTTCCGTAGCCCGGATAGTTCGCATCCCGTGAAATCCGCCCACGGCTCGCCTCGGGGGGAGAGGCGACAATGGTCCACAGGTGAAAGTCCCCGGGCCTGCGAACTGCCGGATAAGGAAAAAAAGTTACGGGAAAGTTGCTCCATTTACGCTCTTTGGAATTTCCAAACTACTTAGCTAATCGGCTAAAGTTAGCGTGGCCCTTTATTCGCGCTAGGGAGCCACACGATGCCGATTGAAGAATAGGAATGGGAGCGTTTTTGACGGCATTCGATGAGAAATAGCGCAAGAAATTGCTAGCTGCGCTATTTTGGATTAAAAAATATATAACTTTGTAAGTAACTATCAATTAGATAGTTACGTATATCATATATGTGATATTGCTTAGGTTGATGCTACGCTATTTATAGCATTAATGCGACAAATATGCGGCTAGCGGGACTGATGAGTTGGGCCTACAGGGTCCTACCGCAGTTTTCCCCTTACTCGAATGCTATCGTCTTTTCAGAAGCTTTTTACTCGCGCGAAAAATCGCAACGGATTTGCGTTGGTCTTAGTGCTCGCCTTTGTCGTATTGCTGACCGGAATCTCCCTTGCGTTTCTTTCGAATTCACTGCTCCAGCGACAGGTATCGAACAGCAGCGGAAGCATCGTGAAGGCCGACTTAGTGGCGCAGGGAGCCGTGGATACCACGATCGGTGATTTGAAGGCGGAGATCGCGGCCGGCTCGACTGCCGTACCGGTCGTCACCGGCGCAGTGACGACGACGATTTACGCTCCCAAATCCAGCACCGGGCAGACCTACGCTCAGAACACCGGCAACTACACGACGATGCTGCCGGCGACGCAGGGTTTCACGCGGGCAACATACGCTCCCGGCGTCGTCGATCCCCTCGCGAATCTCGTGAAGGTTTCCACCAATGCGCCATTCTATCAGGGCGCCGGATACACGGGAACCGGACCGGCTCGCGCGGCCAACTCCCCCACGACCGCGGGGAACCGCCCCGTCACTCTCGCACGCTGGAACACGCCGCTTTTCCTTGCCGCAACCAGCAAGACCGATCTCACGCCCACGGCCACTACCTTTCCCACGCCCGACTGGATCTACGTCACCAGCAATGGTGGCAACGTTCAGACTTCCGACACCAGCGTAGTGGGGCGCTACGCCTACGCCATTTACGATGAGGGCGGTCTGCTCGATGTCAATGTCGCCGGCTACCCCAGCTCGATGGCCCCGACCGCCACGACGCCGGACGCTGCTTACAAGGGCGCGGAGGCTTATGCTGACCTCACCAAGATCGGCCTCACCCAAAATCAAATCGATCAGCTCGTCAATTGGCGAAATCAGGCCACATTATCTGTCTCTCAGAATAACAATAGTGGCTACCGGACCTATGTTGCCGGGAATTCGAAAGGATTCCTCACGACCGACTCGATTGGATTTACGAGCGGGGGCACCACCACGTTGCCTAATGGTGTGAGCGACCGGATGTTTGTGGGGCGTCAGCAATTCATCGACTTTTTGAAGGCGATGCCGGGCTTCAACCTGACGGAACAGGACACCCTGCAATATCTCACCACATTTTCGCGAGATCTCAACCAACCCTCCTATATTCGCCTTCAGGCGACTAACGCCGGAAGTGCGCTCGATTACAATGGTGCCGCCCCCAAAGTACTTAGCCTTTTAAATGGGGGGAATTATTACCAGCCTGGTGTTGCAACTCAAGGTCACGACGACCAGATTAATCCAAGTTTTCCCTGCGTGCGGGTGACGGCCACGTTTCCCCGCAACGATGGCACCACGGCAATCATCGGGGAACCGCTCGTCAAAACGCGCTTTGCCCTCAATCGACTGGCATGGATCACTTACCGCGGCCCCAGCGCCAGCCGTTCACAGGGTGATGCCGATATCCAGGCTTTGATCAACGATGGCATCCCTTGGGAATACCTGCAGAAGGGTACGCCCCAAAACATCCAAAATTATTTTGGTCTCCAATGGACCGGCTCGCAATGGACCTATAGCAACAACCACTCAGGAGCGGCCGGCCCTATTCATAACCTCGCGAATCTCACCGGCATACGGGAGCCGGATTTTTTTGAATTGCTCAAGGCGACGATCAATGTGGGTTCGGTTGGCAAGGCGCTCCTCCCCAAGAGCGATCACTCGTACGAGCCTTACAATTACAACTACAACTCCGAGTCCTCCGTGGATTTTCAGATCCTCCAGATCGGAGCGAACATCATCAACCAATACCAGCCTGCGAATTATCCAGCACAGATCGCCTTCGATGATGGAGCCGGCACGGCTTATTCCCAACGAACCATCGTTGGAGTGGAAAATCTGCCTTATCTTTACAATATCATCAACGGCGTTCTTCAACTGCAGGCTCCGAATCCTTTGCCAGACGGGGCTGGCAATTATGCAAAGGGCACGACCCTTAAATCGTCGGGAGTCGGCGCCTTGATGGAGTTGCCGGTGATTTGGAATCCTCACGATCCATCGAGTCCGCTCACGAACGCCAGCGGCCTGAGTCCCTCCGAGATTCGCGTTGTGGCCGTGAGCGCAGCCCCGGATTCAGGCGCACCAGCCAATTCCTTCTTCGTTTTCGGATTTTCGCAAGGCACCACGGCACCGGCCTCCTCACAATCACAATTCTCATATGCGGCTGATTCAACAAGCTCGCCGGGGGCTGCGTCCCCAGGATTGTCATCGAATAGTTGGTATATTAGTTCTTCCAAAACGGGAAGTGAACACAAGAATAATTTTAAAGCCGATCAAACCGAGATTAATCTTAAGTTGACCGGCAATAAAACGCTCTTTCCGGAGCCGACGATTTTGATGAGACCGGGCAACATTCAGGACAGTAATGGGAACACCATCGCCGTCTCCGTTTCTCTGACCAATTGGATGCGGACCGACCCCGCTGTGAAAGGCTTTTTTGACCAAAGCGGACTCGGGCTGCCCAGCTATATAGCGAACGCAATTAACCTGCAATCTGGAGAAGATCCGAATCGAGATAAAGCCAATACTCCTTATATTGGCTTTTACCTCGGTGCATTTCCTATGGCTTGGTGTTGGACCAACGATACGACTCAGGCGCCGCTCTCGGCGGCGAATGCGTCGAATAAAGGTTGCTACCTATCGCTATGCAACAACACTATCGGCGGCTCTGGCACTCCGGCAGGCGACACGACTGCGTGCTACATGACTTACCGTATGGAATATAAGGATCCGAATACAGGAGGCTGGGTTGCTTATGATACGAAATATGGGAAAGTGATAGGGGATAAAACCGCGTTTGGCATTGGTCAACCCAGTCTTATTTGCGGCACTGGCTTTCCGGGTGGCCCTGGTTATGGAGGGTTCTGGGCAAGTGCCACCGATCCCCGGACCAGCCGCTTTGGTCTCTTCTCGCATGCCACGAACTCATCAAGCGGCCTCACTAGCTCATGGAGACTTAACTCGCCGGCACCGGGTGCTGAATTCGAGTGGGGCTCAAAAAATAATGCCACCGGATGGCTTGATACGGCCAACGGCATTCTCTACACCACGCGCCCTGACGCGGACACTGGGTTCTATTTTACCAGCAGCTGGCCTTCGATCGCAAATGAGCAGGCGGGATGGATGGCTTATGCGGCCTCGGATAGCGCTTCCGTCCGGGGAATTGCCCCGGGCCTGCTATCTCAGAACAACACCGATATTCCTTACACCGGCCATCGCTTTTATGGCAGCGTCAACGGCAATAAAATCCATACTCCTAACTATTTTGCCGATCCGGATGGCATGGTCCGCCGAGGTATGGGCGCCTTTGTTCCATCTGGAACAATAAGTTCTCCGACCTTTCTTGCATCGGGAGGCTTCACTGGACCTCCTTCAGCAGATACTACGGTGGGTCTGCCAGTGGCCAGAGCCTTTGACTGGAACAAGAGCAATACCAACGTGCCCGGTCACCCCAACCCGACTACCACGGTATATACTTCGCCGACCTTGGCGACGAGCCAGGCGCAAAGCCGTCCCTACTTCCTGCATCGTCCCTTTTATTCAGTGGCGGAACTGGGCTATGTGTTCTCCGATACGCCTTGGAGAGACCTCGATTTCTTCACGCCGGAAAGCGGCAGTGCCGCCCTGCTCGATGTCTTTTGCATCAACGACTCGGATAATCCCAATGGTCTTGTGGCCGGAAAGGTGAATCTCAATAGTGCCCAAGTACCCGTCTTGCAAGCTATGCTGGCTGGAGCTTATCTCGATCCCGTTCAGCCGGGCTCGGCCGGAGCCACCGGACGGCTTGACACGACTGCCGCGAGCGCAGTCGCGAATGCCTTGGTGGCCCGCCTTACCGATACCACCAATGTCAGCAATGGAACTGGCAGGCTGAAAAATATGAGTGAGCTGGTTGGCAAATGGATGGCGAACAAAGCCATCGGTCAACTCTCTGGACTCGCAACCGATGAACATACCCTTTCTTCTGCCAACGGCTTTTATGATGGAAAGCTCTCCTACGCGGGATTTAGCGGAGGGGTTTGGGATAGCACCGGCGCTTCACGCAAACCGTTCGTAAATGGCGTGGAGGACTTTTCCAGCGGAGCGCCCCACTCGACCGGCACCGCCATGGACATCTATTCCGCCTATGTAGGTTCCGGTTCTTTCAATACAACCCCAAACAAAAATGGCAGTCTCGAAACTGCCACCTACATTCAACGCTTTCGTGAGGCGCCTATCCGTGCCTTGGCCAGCGCGGGCCAAACCCGCGTTTGGAACCTGATGATCGACGTGGTGGCCCAGGCCGGGCGCTTCCCACAATCGGCAACTGCCCTGGACAAATTCGCGGTCGAAGGCGAGCGGCGCTACTGGGTCCATGTCGCGATCGATCGTTATACCGGACAAGTCATCGATAAGCAGATTGAAGTCGTTAAAGAATGAAGACGCTGGCAATTCTCTCCCTGTTATTGGTCTCGGTACCGTCGCTGTATTCACAACAGCCCGCCCCCACGCCGCCTCAGCCCCCTTTCCTAAAACGGGCGCCTGATTCTTCCCGATGGACCATCACGTTCAAACCTCAAGGAACGGCATCCACCAAGGACAGTAGCGCTGCGCATGCGGCTGGCGGCACCCCAGCATCTCGACCCCAAGTAATGGTGGTGACTAAGAATCGAAACACGATTGACGAGAAGCTTGTGAATGAGAACGGAGTCACCATTGAGACGTGGCACGTCCCCGGCTACTCCGTGAGTGCGGTGAACGGCAAAGATCCGATTCTCTCGACCAGCCCCGGCAATACTTTCAATTCCACTGATTATTCATCGACCGACTTTGCCGGCTTCGATTGGATTTCGTCGCAAAATTTTGTCGGTGCGCAGGAAGTCATGGGCAGGCATTGCTTGGTCTTTAAGAGCAAGATTGTGACGATGGAACCCGCCGAAATCAGCATTCTCAAAAACATCCGAACAAACGAGATCAACGCGCAAAAAGAAAGGGAAGAAGAGGCCGCGAAGACCGCAAGGAACAACGCAGGTCCAACTCAGCCAGAAGAGGCTTCGATTGCCTCTTTTGATCCCAATACTCTCAAGGTGGAGGTCACAGCTTATATTGATGATCAAAGCCGCATGCCCGTGGCCCTGGTCTATCAGACGCCCAGTGGCGTGATGACGCGAATATATCAGTTTCAACCTCCGCCAACTTCCGTTCTCCTGCCTCCGGACGTCGTCGCCTTGCTGAAGAAAAGCATAGGGCGTCAGAAACGCATGTAGCAGGTCGGTTCAGAAGGCTATTGGGTGGCATCAGTAAGCGGGGCGCAAATCGCAGACCATAACGAATTTCCTGACAGCTCTGGGCAACATTGACGGCTCCGTTACCGGAGAAAACGAAATCTGCCGTCTCTTACCTCGAATGATACATAGGATGTCTCGAGATTTTACAATATCTCGATTTCCATGATTCGTATTTTCCCGTTCGCGCTGGTTGCCCTCGCCTCGCTGCTGGCGCAATGCCGGGCCGAATCGCAAGCAATAGTTCGGCTCGACCCGGCGCGCACACAGGGTGTTTGGGAGGGGTGGGGAGTCTCACTCTGCTGGTGGGCGAAGGTTTTCGGCGATCGCAACGATCTGGCGGACGTCCTTTTTACGACAAGGGAAACCACGGTCGCGGGGGAGAAGCTGCCCGGCCTGGGACTGAATATCGCCCGATACAATGCCGGTGCGTGCAGTGGAAATACGGTGGACGGCCGCAAGATGGCGGCATCGAAGACCATTGTGCCATTTCGCCAGATCCAGGGATTCTGGCTCGACCCCAAAAGCACGGATCCTGCATCGCGGAGCTGGGACTGGTCTGCGGATGGCAACCAGCGCGCCATGTTGCAAAAGGCGCGTGATCGGGGGGCGACTCGGTTCGAGCTCTTCTCGAACTCGCCGATGTGGTGGATGTGCGCGAACGACAATCCCTCCGGTGCGGCGATTGGCGCGGAAGACAATCTGCCGCCGCGGAACTACGACGTCTTCGCCACCTATCTCGCCACAATCGCCCGATATGCAAAGGATCATTGGGGCATCACCTTCACGAGCGTCGAGCCGTTCAACGAACCGGCCAGCGGCTACTGGTCCCAGAACGGGAAGCAGGAGGGGTGCGGATTTTCACTGGCCTCTCAGGCAGCTTTCCTGCCGTGCCTCCGCGCGGCGCTGGACCGACAGGGATTGAATTCCATGCCGATCGTGGCCTCCGACGAGACGAGCTTTACCGAGGCATTGCAAACATGGCGGAGCTTTCCCACGGGCGTGAAGGCGCTCGTAAGTCGGGTGAATGTGCATGGCTACGAGGGCGCGAAAGGCCCCCGTGCCGAACTCCAAGCCGCGGTTGCCGCTGGTGGCAAGCCGCTGTGGAATTCCGAGCATGGCGACAAGATCGCGGATGGGCTCGATATGGCGCGAGATCTCATGCTCGATTTCCAGCAATTGCGGCCCTCGGCATGGTGCTATTGGCAGGCGCTCGACGGCGGCAATCACGGGGGGTGGGGATTGCTCGACGCGGATCTCACGAAGAAAACGATCGGCCGCGTGAATCCCAAGTTTTTCGTGTTCGCGCAGTTCACGCGCCACATCCGCCCGGGAATGACGATTCTCGATACGGGTGATGCAAATCTGTGCGCGGCGTACGATCCGCGCCACCACAGACTCGTACTCGTTCTGCGCGGCGGCGACCAGGCATCGACGAAGCAAATCGATCTCGTGAAATTCCACGTGCCCGCCCAGACGGCCGAGTGCTGGATCACGGAGCCGAAGTCCATTGCGCGCTATGCGAAGCGGCCAAGGCCTCATATCGAGGGTGGTCGCATAAGCGTCGAGCTGCCACCCGGTTCCATCGAGACTGTGGAGATCGCGAACGCGGCATGGTAACCTCCGTCCACATCGGTTTTGAATCTCTCTCATTCTCCAACCACATTTCCTCGGCTCGCTGGCGACGCTGCCGTGCCATGCAGCGGCTCTGAGCCTGGCTTCCTTTCGGAGGAGGCTCCAGAATGAGATCGCTGCTTTTTCTTCTGGTTATCGTTCCCTGGCTCCACGCCCAGGAAGTAATCACGTCCGTACAGCCTCGGCACCAGGAGGTCCGCGGGGACGTGCTTTTCGACGATTTCGGGCAGGATGCCTACGGCACCCTCGAGATGACATTTCCTGTGCCGCCGCCGGCAGGGAAATACATCGTACGTCTGGGAGAGAAGCTGTCTGCAAATGGCACGATCGACCGGAAGCCGCCAGGCAGCGTGAACTATCGCGAGATCGAGCTCGTGCCGCGCGATGGCAAGCGCGTTTACAAGCTGGAGATTCCCGGCAAGCCAGCGCACCGGAATCCGGCAGCGGTGAAGATGCCTCCGCAGATCGGCGAGGTCACGCCCTTCCGATACGCGGAGGTCGAAGGCCCTTCCGGGGCATTGACGGGTGCGAGCATAATCCAGCTCGCCGCGCACGCGCCATTCAATGAGACGGCCTCGGAATTCCAGAGTTCCGATTCGACCCTCAACGCGGTCTGGAACCTCTGCAAACAGACGATGAAGGCGACGACCGCCTTCGGAATCTACATCGATGGCGAGCGCGAGCGCACCCCCTACGAGGCCGACACCTATATCAATCTGCTCTCACACTACGCCTGCGACCTCGATTCGCGTGTGGCGCGTGCGACATTCGTGCATCTGCTCGATCACCCGACCTGGCCGACCGAATGGGGACTGCAAATGCCGATGATTGCTGAGGCGGACTACGAGGCCACCGGCGACCCCGCGCTCGCGGCGGAAAATTACGAGACGCTCGAGTCCCGTTTGCTCGCGAGAAAGACGCAAGCGGAGGGGCTGCTGGTCGCCTCCGCCATCGTAGATTGGCCGGCCTCCGAGCGTGACGGCTACAACGGCGGGATAGTTGATCCGCACCAGAAAAAGCAGGTCGGCCCCATGGTGAACACGGTCGCGAATGCATTCTACTTCCGCGCGCTGCAGAGCATGGCCCGGCTCGCCTCTGCCCTCGGCAAGCAATCCGACGCCGCGATGTTCTCGCAGAAGGCTGACAATGTGCGCGCCGCATTCAATGCCGTCTTCTTCGACCCGGCGCGAGGCATCTATACCGACGGAGAGGGGAGTGTACACGCCTCGCTGCATGCGAATATGTTTCCGCTCGCGTTCGGCCTCGTGCCGCCGGACCGAGAGAAGAGTGTCGCGGATTTCGTCCAATCCAGAGGCATGGCATGCAGCGTGTACGGCGCGCAATATCTCCTCGAGGCTCTCTACCGCGCGGGCAGGGCCGACGCGGCGCTCGCGCTTCTTACCTCGCACTCGATGCGAAGCTGGTGGCACATGCTCGATCTCGGCTCGACCCTCACGCTCGAGGCATGGGACGTCTCCGTGAAGCCGAATCTCACGTGGAATCACGCCTGGGGCGCCGCGCCGGCAAACATCATCGCGCGCTACGTGCTGGGAGTGCGTCCACTCGCGCCCGGTTACACCCGCGCGCTCATCGCCCCGCAGCCCGGATCCCTGGAATGGATGCGCGGGAAGGTTCCGACTCCGCACGGTCCGATCGAGGTCGGATGGAAGTGCGGAGAACGCAGGCTCGATATCCAGATTCCTCCTGGCGTTACAGCCACCGTTGAGCTGCCGCCCGGGATGGCGGCGGGCGACATCGTCAAGTTGAACGGGAAGTCCATTAAGCCCGCGCTCGAGCAGGGACATCTCATGATCGAAAATCTCCCGCCCGGCAGCTACGCGATCGTCGGGACATAGTAGTCGGCGCTTTCATCGGAAACGCCCTGCCGAGCAAGGACGACGCGCTGTCGCGCGGGTCACGATCAGTGCGCGCAGGAGTGCGCCAGCGATTCGTCCGGTGGGCGAATCTCGTCTGGGTGGTAGGGCGTTTTCGACGAAAGCGCCGTAGATTCCCAATTTTCATGCGACTTGGGCCCGCTCCCTGGAGCATGGGAATCTGACTCTGGAAAATCCCCCGGCGTCGAATTGCGACCCCATGGATGATCAGGTCATTTGCCTGCGATTTGACCGTCGATCGCCACGGCGCGGCTCGATACTTGACGCATAGACGGCTAAACCCCGACTCTGATTTCCCTGCATGAAGTCACTCGCAGCGAGATTTCGAGAGATCCACGGCCAGGCTCGGCCGCTCGTGAGCACCTGTCTCTATGGACTGGTCGCCAGCCTGGCGGCAGTCGGCTTTCAGTCCGCCATCAGCGTCACCTATAACTACTGTTTCAAAATCCCTTCGAAGGAGGGATTTGCTCACTTTGCATGGGTGAGCCTCTTGGTGGTCGTCGGCTCGTCTTTGATCGTCGGATGGCTGTTGAGCTCGTTTTGTCCCGAGGCGGCCGGGAGCGGCATCCCGCAAGCGAAACTCTCATTCTGGAAAGAGTTCGGCTACGCGCCCCGGCGGATCGCGATCATCAAATTCATCGCGGGAATCATCAGCATCGGGGGTGGGCAGAGCCTGGGGCGCGAGGGCCCGACCGTACAGATCGGCGCCAATCTCTCGTCCACTCTTGCGGGAATGCTCGGCGTCCCGAAGCAGAACCGGCGATCCGCCTGTGCCGCGGGATCCGCTGCCGGCCTTGCCGCTGCCTTCAATGCCCCGTTGGCATCCGTCGCATTCGTCCTCGAGGAAATTATCGGTGATTTGAACAGCCGATTCCTCGGCGGCGTGCTCGTCGCGGCAGTCGTCGGTGCGTTCGTGGTGCACGCCTGCATTGGGCCGCAGCCAGCCTTTGGATTGCCGCAGATCGGGGAGCCCTCCTGGCGGGCCTATCTGCTCATGCCGGTTGTCGCCGCGCTTGCGGCGCTCATCGGTGCGTTTTTCCAGCGGGCGACTCTGGCCCTGCGCATACGTGCGAGGCGGGTTTCCGCCATTCCGAAATGGCTGCAGCCTCTTGGGGGCGGGCTTGTTACCTGGGTGATAGGAATTGGAGTCTTTGCCATAAGCGGCCGGCTCGGCGTGTTTTCCTTGGGATATGACGATTTGTCCGACGCGCTTGCCCATGGCATGGCCTGGAAATTGGCCGCACTGCTCCTGGCTGGGAAGCTCCTCGCGACGATTGTGAGTTACGGCTTGGGAGGATGTGGCGGCATCTTCTCGCCGAATCTGTTCTTTGGCGGAATGTGCGGGATGGCCATTGCCGAGGCGGCATCTCATTTCCTTAAGCTCGGGCAGTCGGACGTCGTCATGCTCTCGGTTGGTGGCATGAGCGCGTGCCTCGGCGCCGTGGTTCAGGCTCCGGTCACTGCGATTCTCATCATCTTCGAAATGACGCACCAGTTCGCGCTGGTCCCGGCATTGATGCTGGCCGCCCTGGTGAGTCAGATCGTTGCACGCGCCCTCAATCACGCGAATTTCTACGAGGAAATCCTCGTCCAGGACGGTCACCACATGGAGCACGTCGTGCCCCCGCGCGACCTCCGCGCCTGGCAAAATCTTCCCATCTCCGCGATCGCCCATTTCCGCCCGGTCATCATCGAGGATCAATCCCAGCCCGCCTTGAAGAAGTTGCTGGAGCAGCATCCTTACAGGCACTTTCCCGTCGTGGAGGCAGATTGCCTGAGGGGCATTGCCGTCCGCGCCGACATCGAGGCCGCGCTCCGCGAGGGCAGACCGCCGAAGCTCGAAGGCGCCATCACATGCCGCCCAGGTGACCTCATCCGCGACTCGCACGGGAAGCTCATCGAGTCCACCACGGGTGTTGTCCTCCTTACCAATAAGGACGACGGTATCCCGCTCGCCATCGTCACTCTCCACGACGTGCTCAGAGCCCAGTTAACCATGAGCGAACGCGAGGACGGCCATTGATTCGGCGTGGAATTCTGGGCTCGCGGCCTCCCCGATTGACGCAGATTTTGGAGAGACTCCAGATCCGCGAACCAGGTCGCCAAATATCGCCACTCTCTACGCGCGAATCTGAAAGCTGAAGGGCTTATTCCTTGTGAGGAATGGTGCCGGAAGTATCCAATGTTTTTGATTTCCAGTTGGTTCGGGCGAGCTTGGTTACATGCCTATTCAATATTCCGAAAAGCAGGAGGGCAGGGTGCTGGAAGTTGCCGTCTCCGGCAAAATCGTGAAGGAAGATTACGAGACCTTCGTTCCTCTCATCGATCGGTTGGTCGCGCAGCACGGGAAGATCCGAATCCTCATGGAAATGCACGACTTCCATGGATGGACGCTGGGTGCGGCCTGGGAGGATACCAAGTTCGCCGTGCATCATTTCCACGACATCGAGAGACTTGCCATCGTCGGTGAAACGAAATGGCAGGAGGCGATGGCCATCTTCTGCAAGCCCTTCACCAAGGCAGACGTCCGCTTCTTCGATCCCGCCGCCATCGATGAAGCTCGCCAATGGATGGCCGCTTCGGGGACATAGGCAGGATTCCAACTGGAGATAGCATTCCAGGAAAAGACGTAGCAGCGATTTCTGTTTCGCGGCGGTCTCCCTTAGTCGTGCACGGATGAGCCGACCTACGGAATGAGAGGAGCACCACGTGGCATGCTCCGAACCTTCTCCCGAAAAGAACGAATCTCGATCATTGGTGGAATTTTCTGGTTTAATCGGAAAGATGTGGTTGCTAAGGGGTAAATGAGTCGAAGCGGCTTCCGTGGATTCACCTTTGCGCCCCTCTTCCAATCTTTGGGAACGACCAAACGGTTTCCTCCAATCGAAACGCGCGTCCAGCATTGGTTAATCATCTTTTCCCTGCCATTTGTCGCGCGGGCCGGAGGATCGGTGGACTTCGACTTTCATGCGAAGCCTCTCCTGCAAAAATCTCCGGCACTCTATAACTTTGTCGAGGAAACACTGGATGTTTCCAGGACCGGCGATGGAGTTCGCTTAGGCAAAGATGCGGGTCCCGACGAAGGGAAGCGAATTCCGCCGTTCACATTCGAAGCAAAGCCAAAATCTTACCTCGGAGCATTTATCTTCGTCCTCACCATCGACGAGACGACAGACGGATTGCCGAAAGTGACCATCCAACCAATCTGGCCACCGCACAGTTCAGCAGCCATACAGGGCGCAAATGCGAGTCCTGCTCCAAAAAGGCCAATACTCGAGGCGGGAAAGAACTACTCCGAGTCCGATCTAAAAGCCATTGAGGGACAGGCGAAAGATTATATCTCGAGCATGATCCCTTTGGGGACGGATATCGGGACGGCAAGGGCTGCGTTGAAGTCGCAGGCGTTCGAAGACATTCAGTATAACGCCCACGCAGGCATCATTCTGCCGCAGGACGTTGCGGTCGAAAGAGGCATTGCTCAACCGAACGGAAGCCAATCCATCATCATAACCTTGGCCAAAGTTCAGGAGCCCAAGATGCCCATGGTTTTATATCTGTTTATATTCCTTGGGTTCGACGCTCAGGGAAAGTTGATCGCCATCGAGCCTCTCTCGGAGATCGATTCACCATAGCTCGCAGACCCGATGAAACTTCTGCTCACCGTCTTGTTTGCGACCTATGGTATGTCTGCATATGCCACGGAGCTTTCGTCGAAAAACATCCTGAATGTCGCGGCGCATTCGGATGCGATCGTTGTGATCGACCTTACGCCCGCCAAAGTCCGAATTTTCAGCGTCTGGAAGCCGGATGACAATGTCTCAGAGAAGACCCGAATCAAGAATGGGATAAATCATTTCCTTCTGGATCATCCCGAATTCAATCCCCCAAAGGACGAGGAGCTTGTCCTCCTGTTTCTTCGCTATCCAGATAATGGCCAAGTCGATCCGCTTTTCTCTTCGGCAGATTACTTCTACGCGCCGATTCGGGCCAACCGTCTGATAGTGAAAGATGGCATGCTCTATCTGGTAGAGGTCAGGAATGCTATTAATCGGCTTATCCAAAAGCACAAATATTGATTGCTTGTGGTCCGATTGGCCTGCCGCCGGGAAATAGAAAGTCTCGATGTCGTCGAGGCATAATTCTGATTTTCACACTCCTTCATCTACTTCCGCGGATACGTCCATTCACTGCGGCTTCGGCGAACCTTGGATGTATGTTGAAGACCATTGGGATCGTGCTCATCGTATTGGGAATTCTGGCGCTTGTGATTCCGAGTATTCCATTTACCAAGCGGGAAAAGGTGCTCGATCTGGGGCCGATTCAAGCGACGGCCGACAAGCAGGAGCAGGTGTGGTTTCCGCCCGCTGTCGGCATTGTCGTATTGGTCGTCGGCGCTGGACTGCTCGTGGTCGGCGCCACACGCAGGGCCTGATTTCGAATTTGATTTTCTGATCAGATTCCCAGGCACCGCATGCGGAGCTCCACGCGGAATGAAAATGGGATCCACGGCTCGGGCGGCCTCGTCCTCCCACTCAAAGGACAGCTCGCGCCGAGAACACCCGGCATTTACCGGGTTCGTTTTCTGCGATAGGGAAGCCGCCCGCCCGCATCGCTGCGCGAAGCTGCTGCGGGCGTGGCGCCGTCGGGTTCCGTAGATTTTTTCTGCGCCGCCAACTCCATCTCGAATTTTCCGGTTAGCCTTTTGGTCCACTCTGATAGGGGCTTCGAGAGCGGAAGGCGGAATTACTCGTCTGCGGAAATCGGCGAGATCTGTAGACGATACCGATGCTTCCGGCCCGGGGCAGTTCCTCGGGGACGAACGATGCAAGATGCTTGCGCTGCATCGGACGCGGATGTAACTGACTCTGCATGAGGAACCCCGGACCGAATCCCGCAGTCGGTGAGCATCTCGCCAAGGCCACGAAATGGCGGGAAGAAACAGCAAAATTGCGCTCGATCGTGCTCGAATATCCGCTTACCGAGGAGGTGAAATGGGGCCAGCCTTGCTACATGTTCGACGGGGGAAACGTCGTGCTGATTCACGGTTTCAAGGAGTATTGTGCACTGCTCTTTTTTAAGGGAGCTCTGATGAAGGATCCGGAAGGTATCTTGATTCAACAAACCGAGAATGTGCAGGCCGGGAGGCAGATCCGGTTTGGCGATCTTCAGCAAATCATCCGGATGGAAGGCGTGCTGAAAGCGTATATCGAGGAGGCGATCGAGGTGGAGAAGTCCGGCCTCGAGGTGAAGCATAGGGAAACATCGGAGTTCAAAGTCCCCGAGGAATTTCAACGGAGGTTGGATGAAGACACGGCGCTGAAGGCAGCCTTCGGTGCGCTCACGCCCGGGAGGCAACGTGGCTACCTGCTCTATTTTGCCGGCGCCAAGCAGGCCAAAACCCGAGAATCCAGAATCGAAAAGTGTGCTCCGCAGATCCTGGCTGGCAAGGGATTGCAGGATTGAGAAGCGCCTGGTCCGCGAAGAGCCTCCACGCGGCATGAAAATGAGCGAGAGCGAATGCATTTGGTGGAGCGTCCCGCAGCCGGGGGACGTCCCACCTTTTCCGTCGACGGCTCGGACGGAGCCTCGCCCTCCTGTCTAAAGAATAGCTCGCGCCGGGGGGCGGCCTTCGCTGGATTCGATTTCTGCGGAAGGGAAGCCGCAGCCTGCTCGCCTGCGGAGGCCCGTCGGGTTCCCTGGATTTTCCTGCGGGCTTTGAGATAGCCATGTTTCCGGTGAAGGCCATTTGAGATCTCCCTGCCATTCTCCCGACCAGTCGGAATACCCAATCTGCGCGAATCGGCGAAACCTGTGGAGAGCTAAGGATTTGCCCGGCTCCACGAGGACCAGCTTCGGCCGAAGTGGGGGCCGCATTGCCAGCAATAGTTGAAGAACCGGGCGAGGAAGTCGCCGACCGGGCGTTTGGCGGAACCCGCCAGGAGGTCGTAGCTGCTGAGCAGGCGCTCGCGCGCGATGATCTGGTCTCGTGAGGCGAGCGAGTAGCTGCGCATCATGTCATACAGCGTGAGGTACATGGTGGTGCGGTAGCCGCCGGTATCGCAGTGGAAATGGAGCCACTCATTATCCTGGAGCTCGTGTACAAAGGCGACAAAGCGATCGAGATCCGCGTCGCGAGGAAGGACGTTGTCCGGTGCCGCGATGCGGAAGTATCCCCAGCCGGCGGCCGCGGCGAGGCGGTCCTCTGTCTCTGCCTCGCGGACATCCAATTGGAGCCCGATCGGCTGCCAGGTTTTCGTGTCGATGTAGCGGTATGGCGCATACTCCGCCACGGTGATGAACTTCGCCGCATCGGCATGATGCGTCCACGCTCTCTCGGCGGCCATTACGGTGTCGGCGCTCCGGTTGGTGCCGACGAGGTCCGATGGACCCCACGAAATTGCAGCTCCATCGAGGAAAGTGTGCGGCTCCTGGCAGAGATCCACGATCACGACATTGCGGCCCAGGAGCAGCTTTTGCAGGCCATACGATTGCTGGAGTGAGAATTGTGCGCTTCCGGAGGCGCGGAGTGTGTCGAGTCCGGCATTGCCCTTTCGCTTTGGCGAGGCTTGCTCGCTGGATCGCCAGTCATCCGGCGGCCCGGGGTCATCCGGCAGCTCGACCACGTAACCCTGGGGCGGCGTCTCGGGATACGCGGGTTGGATGAGCACCATGACGGAGCCCTTCGGCGGAATCGTCGGAGCACTCCACGGGAAGGTAATGGCGAGGAGGGCGAAGGGCAGGGGATTTTGGATTTTAGATTTTAGATTTTGGATTTTCCGCGTGAATCCTCGAGCCAGGCCGTGAAACGGTGCGCTCCTGCCGGATTTCGAGTTATCCCTCGGGACATCCTCTGGCGACTCCGCCGTAGGACGGATCGCTCCGCGTGCGCGGCGCGGATTCCAGCGGAATTTCATTACGGAGAGGCTTCGATTCCGCCTACATCGCACGCTCGATGGCAGCATAGTCGATGGTGCGCAGGCGGGTGTGCCCGGCCCCGAGCTTTGGAATGCAGTCGATGAGCGCTTGCGTATATGGGTGCTTCGGATTGGCGAGGATTTCCTCGGCGGAGCCATATTCGACGATGCGGCCGCGGAACATCACGGCCACGTGCTCGCACAGACCGCGGATGATCGCGAAGTTGTGCGTGATGAGGATGATGCCCATGCCGATGCGTTGTCGCAGCTCGCGGAGCTCCGCGAGGATTTGCGCCTGGATCGTCACGTCGAGCGCAGTTGTGGGCTCGTCCGCGACGAGGAGGTCGGGCTGGCAGCTCAGGGCCATCGCGATCATCGCGCGCTGCTGCATGCCCCCGCTGAGCTGGTGCGGATAGTCATGCATGCGCTGCGAGGGATTCACGATTCCCACGGCGTCGAGCCACTTCACCACCTCGCTGTCGATGTCCTTCACCTCGGGCCGGTGGAGGCGGATCGCCTCGGCGATCTGATTGCGAATGGGATAGACCGGATTCAGCGAGGTCGAGGGCTCCTGGAAGACGTAGGCGATCTCGCCACCACGGATTTTCCGCAGCTCCCGCGGCTTCATCTTAAGCACGTCGCGGCCCTTCCAGAGGATTTCTCCGCCCACGAAGCGTGCGGGCGGCTCTGGCAGCAGGCGGGTGAGGGCCAGCGCGGTCACGCTCTTGCCGCTTCCGCTCTCGCCGACGATGGCGAGCGAGCCGCCGGCGTCTAGAGTGAACGACGAGCCGAGCACGGCGTCTGCCCGCCCACGCTCGGTCTCGAATGCAATGGAGAGATCTTTGACCTGGAGCAGCGGTGTCATTGAAGCCGTTGGTGTGATTTCGGATCGAAGGCTTCACGCACGCCCTCGCCGACGAAAGTAGCGAGCATGAGGGTGACGAACAAGGCTCCGATGGCGGAGGCGGAGACCCATGGGGCCTGGAGATTTTGGAGTCCTTCCTGGAGCATCTCGCCCCACGAGGGGGTGGGCGGCTGGAGGCCGAATCCGAGGAAGTCGAGCGCGGTGAGCGAGGAAATGCCGGCGACGACCATGAAGGGCAGGAGCGTGATCACGGGCGTCATCGCATTTGGCAGCATCTGGAGGAAGAGGATGCGCGTGTGGCTCGCCCCGAGCGCGCGGGCCGCGAGCACATACTGTTGCTCGCGCAATTTGTAGAATTCACCGCGCATGTAATACGACAGCGCGATCCATTCGAAGATGACGAGTATCAGAAGCAGCACGCCGAAGGTCTGGCCATAGATCGAGCCGATGAGAATGACGACATACAGGAAGGGCAGTGCGGACCAGATCTCGATGAGGCGCTGGGCGGTGAGGTCGATCCAGCCGGCGAAGTAGCCCTGGATGCCGCCAATGAGAATGCCGAGCACCGTGCTCGCCGCGGCGAGCGCTAGCGCGAAGGTCATGCAGATGCGGAAGCCATAGATGAGGCGGGCGAGGATGTCGCGCGCTGCGCCGTCGGTGCCGAGCCAGTGTTGCCAGGATGGGGGCTGCGGAGGATTGCCTGACAGATCGAGATAGGAGTGGAGGGGACTGTGCGGAATCGGCGGCAGCAGCATCCAGCCGCCATGCGCCTTGAACTCCGGATCGGTGCGGAGAGCAAGGTAATCGGCCTCGGTGCCATATTTCCCGCCGAAATCCGTGGACGGATAAAAATGGACGCTGGGGAAATAAACATGCCCCTCGTAGCCCATGACCAGAGGGTGGTCATTGCAGATCTGTTCGGCGAAGATCGAGAGCGCATACGCGATCGCGAGGATCCAGAGCGACCACCACGCGCGCTTGATCGAGCGGAATCTCCGCAGCCGGCTTTTTGTGATTGGGGAAAGCATGGATGGCCGGCCGTTAATCGAAGCGGATGCGCGGATCGACCGCGACATAGATGATGTCGCTCGCGAGGCGGCCGATCATGACGAAGAGACTGCTGAGCACGATGATGCCGAGCACGACATTGTAGTCGCGGCCATTCATCGAATTGTACATGAGCAGGCCCATGCCATCGATGTCGAAGACGCGCTCGATGAGCAGGGAGCTCGTGAACATCACGGAAAAGATCGAGCCCACGCCGGTCGCAATGGGAATGAGCGCATTGCGGAAAGCCTGGCGCCACACGGCCTGGCGGGCCGAGAGCCCCTTTGCCATCGCCGTGCGGATGTAGTCCTTCCCCAGCTCGTCGAGCATGCTGTTCTTCATCAGCAGGGTGAGCACGGCGAACTCGCCGATGAGATAGCAGAAGACCGGCAGCACCATGTGGTGGAGGAAATCGAGCACCTTGCCGATCGGCGACAGACTCTCGAAGTCATCGGAGACGATGTTCCCGAGCGGGAACCAGTTCAGATAGCTGCCGCCGGCAAAAAACAGGAGGAGCACGATGCCTACCGCATATCCCGGCAGCACGTAGCCGCCGAAGAGCAGCGCCGACGAGATCTTGTCCGACAGGCTGCCATTGTTCATGGCCTTGCGCACGCCCAGCGGGATCGAGATGGCGTAGGCGAGGAAGTACGATACGAGGCCGAAGAAGAGCGAGATCGGCATCTTGCTCAGAATCACATCGAGGACCGGCTTTTGATAGACATACGAATTTCCGAAATCGCCTCGGAGCATGTTGCCGATCCAGGTGAAATAGCGGACATAGGCCGGCTTATCGAAGCCGAAGTAGGCTTTGATATTATCGATCTCCTCGGCGGAGATAGCCTGCGAGCCGGCATGCAATGCCTGGGCTGCCCTCACCTTCGCGAGTACCTGCTCGACCGGCCCGCCAGGCACGAACTGGACGAGCGCGAAGCAGGCCAGCGAGATGCCGAGCAGGGTCGGTACGAAAAGAAGCAGGCGCCGCAGGATGTAGGCGGTCATTCTCCCGAATAAATGACTTTTGGAGGCGCTGGCGGCAGCGCGGTATTCGTTTTCTCCGCCTGGGCAAGTGCCGCTGCCTTGGCCGGATCGTACCACCAGTATGTGAGTGCCGAATCCTCGTGGTCGTACTTGTCGAGCACGTACTGCGGCATGCCGAATTTGTTCCAGTATAGCAGGTCGTGCTTATCTTTGTTCCACAGCAGGATATAGGGCTGGATGGCGACGAGCCGCGCATCGATCTGCCGGAGAATGTCGTCGCGCTTCGAGGGATCCATCTCCGTTTTCTGAAGTTCGATGAGCCGGTCGATCTCGGCGTCCTTCACGCCGGGGTAATTCTGGGATGCCGTCTGGTCCGCTGTTTTCGAAGAGAACATCACCTCGGGATCGCGCAGGCGCACGGCGCCCCAATTCGTCGGGCAGACGTCGAAATCCTGGACGTCCAAGCGCTTCATGAAGGTCGACATCGAGATCGTCTCGATCTTCGCGCTAATGCCGACGGATTTAAGTGCCTGGAGATAGATGTTCAGATGCCGGAGTTCGGTAGTGTCGAAATCGAGAATCGTGAAGGTAAATGGCTGGCCATTTTTCTGAAGGATGCCATCAGGCCCGGGAGTCCAGCCTGCTTCGGCAAGTAGAGCGCGGGCTTTGTCCGCGTCGAATTTGAGCTCGGGCGCCGCAGGGTTCACATTGTTCGGATAGAGATCCGGGTAATAGGAGTTTTGCAGGAAATACTGGTTGAACATCAGCTTGTCGTTCATGAGCTGACGGTCGAGCAGGAGGGCGAGCGCCTGGCGTACGCGGAGATCCTGGAAAAGCGGGCGGCGGAGGTTCAAAGCGAATGCCATGAAACCAATGGGTTCTTTGTTGTAGATCTCCTGACGGATGATCCAGTTCTTCCGCACCTGCGGGATGTCCGTCTTCTGCATCCAGATCTGGGCCGTGTAAATTGGGAAGAGATCGATTTCGCCAGCTTTGAGGAGTTCGAGCACTTTATCGCGATCCTCCACCGCTTTGAAAACGAGGTAGTCGAAATTGTACTTACCGATGTTGAAGCGCTTGGCGCGTCCCCACCAGTCGCCGCGGCGCACGAGTTGGACCGAGCGGTTTGTTTTCACCTCGCCGAGCTTGTACGGGCCGCTCACCACCGGGAATGCGAAGTTCTGCTTATTGAAATCCACGTCCTTCCACGCGTGTTTCGGGAAGCCGACCATGCTTCCCGCGCTCCAGAAATTCGCCCAATGCGGCTGCTGCGCGGTGATGCGGATCGTATGCTCGTCGATGACCTCGGGTCGGCTGAATCGCGAGAGATCGACGCGGAAGAGCGACGTGAGGTTCTTCGGATTCATCATCACGTCGTAGTAGAACTGGACGTCCTCCGCCGTGACAGGCTGCCCATCGCTCCACTTCGCACGCGGATCGATATGGAAGGTATATGTTTTCTTATCGGGTGAGATTTCCCACGAGCTGGCGAGGATCCCGACCGGATCATTGGTCGTAGAGTTCATCGTGAGGAGCGGCTCGAACATTAGTCCCGAGACGGCGATCGAGAAGTCATTGTAATCCAGCCAGCAGTTGAGCGACTTCGGATACGGACCGGCCCACGTGGTGAGGGTGCCGCCCCTCTGTGCGGTGGGCACTGCAATCGGGTCGATCGGCCCGGTTGCCTCGAGCTGCACGGGAACATCCTGTATCCCGGAAGCCTGCGAGGTCGATGAGGTGGGGGACTTGCCGCAACTCGCGAGGGCGAGCACGGCCGACAGGAGGAAAAGGGTGCGTCGGATCATGAGAATCGGAGAGCCTGCTGAATCAGCTTGCGCGAAGGTAGCATGGCTCGCATGGATTGTTGAACTTTTCTCTTGGAGTGCGGAGGGAGCGATTTCGTTCATGCCCCACGACGGAAACTTGCATTGGATTGAACCGGAGGGCCGTGGGAGAGTTTTAACCCGTAAATTTCAAGCCTCGTGGAGGCTTGAAGTTTACGTCCGTGCCAGATCCTTGGGGGCAAGGATCTGGCCGGAGCGACTTTGTCGCGGTTAACCCCGACGGAGTCGGCCCTCCGGGCGGATTTTCACGGGCCGTGAAAATTCGGGTTAAGAATTAAGCTTTAAGTGGATTCGATATAGCGGCTCATCTCGGTCTCAGGCCAGGACCCACTCAGGCGGTGTCACGGCCACACCACCGCCGCGAAGCGGCCACTCGACTTAAAACTTACAAACTTAATTCTTAAAACTCGCCGCCACAGCGGCGGTTAACGGTTGTCTGCATGGCGGCGGTGTGCTTCACTATCCGATTCGCATTATGAACGTTTTTGTAGAATCCAAGCCCAACTGCATCGCGACGCTCCGCGTAGAACTCGAGCCGGAGCGCGTGGAACGCGAGTGGCAGACCGTGGCCAGACAATTTCAGAAGATGGCACGCATCCCCGGCTACCGTCCCGGCAAGGCGCCCCAGGCGCTCGTGGACCGGAAGTTCAGCGCCGACATCCGTGAGGAGCTTACGAACAAGCTCCTGCGCGAGGCGATGAACGAAGCCATCGAGGAGAAGAAGATCCGCGTGATCACCGTTTCGAAGGTCGATGAAGTCGAGATCGCGCCCGACAAGTCGATGCGCTTCACGGCCACGCTCGTGACTTCGCCGGACTTCGAGCTGCCCGATTACTCCAATATCGAGCTCGAGATCGCGAAGCGCCCCGTGACGGATGAGGCCGTCGAGGAGACGCTCAAGAGCATCGCCGAGCAGCATGCGGAGTTCCAGACTGTCGAGGGCCGCGCGCTCGAGATGGGCGACTTCGCCATCCTCACCTATGCCGGATCGCTCGACGGCAAGCCGCTCGCCGAAGCAGTCGAGAAATGCCCGCCGCTGCTCGCCGGCAAGCCGAACTGGTGGATCCGCCTCGCGGCGGACACGCTCGTCCCCGGCTTCAGCGAGGCTCTGGTCGGCATGAACGTCGGCGACACCCGCGAGTTCACGCTCGATATTCCCTCGGATTTCCCATTCGCAGCCCTTGCTGGCAAGCAGCTCGCGTACACCGCGACTCTGCATGAGATCCGCATCCGTCAGCTTCCGGAGATCAACGACGAACTCGCGAACAAGCTCGACGCAGGCAAGACGATCGCCGAGGTCCGCGAGCATCTGCGCGGGGAACTCACGAAGTACGCCGAGAACGAATTCGAGAATGCGAAGCGCAACGGCGCGGTGCAGAAGCTCCTCGCGAGCGTGACCTGCGAACTCCCGACCCATCTCATCAACAACGAGATGTCGGGCATCCTGCGCGAGATCGTGCAGGAGAACCAGGGACGTGGCGTGAGCGACGAGGAGATCAAGGCTCACGAAGACCAGATCATGGGCGCGGCCAAGCAGGGCGCGACCGAGCGCGTGCGCTCGACCTTCCTGCTGCTGCGCGTCGCCGAGAAGGAAAACATCCAGATCACCGATCAGGACATGGTCTTCTACGTCAGCCAGCTCGCAGCCCGCTACCAGATCCCTGTGCAGAAGTTCGTGAAGGACCTGCAGAAGCGAAATGCGATCGGCCAGATCCGCGAGCAAATTCTCGTGGGCAAGGCGCTTGATTTCATCGTCTCGAATGTTACGGTGCGCGAACCGGCTGCGCAGCCTGTGGCAGCAGCCTGATTTCTTCTTAGAAAGCCCAAATCATGCTGGTACCCATCGTTGTCGAGCAAACGGGGCGCGGAGAGCGCAGTTACGATATCTATTCGCGACTCCTCAAGGATCGCATCATCTTCATCGGCACGCCGATCGATGACCAGGTCGCGAATATCGTAATCGCGCAGATGCTTTTCCTCCAGATGGAGGATCCCAAGAAAGACATCAATATCTACATCAACTCGCCCGGCGGGTCGGTCACGGCCGGTCTCGCCATCTACGACACGATGCAGTTCGTCACGTGCGACGTGACGACCTACTGCATGGGTATCGCCGCCAGCATGGGCGCGGTGCTCCTCTGCGCGGGCACGAAGGGCAAGCGCTACGCACTGCCGAACTCCGACATCATGATCCACCAGGTCTCCGGCGGTGCGCAGGGCCAGGCCAGCGACGTCGAGCGACAGGTCGAGTTCATGTTCAAGCTCAAGAAGCGCCTCAACGGCATCCTCTCTCTCCATACGGGCAAGCCGGTGGACATTGTCGAGCGCGATGCCGACCGCGACTATTACATGACCGCCGAGGAGGCGAAGACCTACGGTCTCGTCGACGAGGTGGTGCAGTCGCGCAAGCAGTTCTCGGATGCCCTTCCCGAATCGAAGCCCACGGAGTAAATTCCAATAATGGCACGCCCGTCCAATCTCACGATGTGCTCTTTCTGCGGAAAGAGCCATGCCGAGGTACGCAAGCTCATTGCCGGGCCGGGCGTGTACATTTGCGACAGTTGCATCACTGTCTGCAAGGGCATCCTCGACAAGGAAATCGGTGACGATTCCCGCAAGCAGAGCGCCGCGATCCGCGTGCTGAAGCCTGCGGAGATCAAGCGCGAGCTCGACCAGCACGTCATCGGCCAGGACGTCGCCAAGAAGGTGCTCTCCGTGGCGGTGCACAACCACTACAAGCGCATCATTCAGGACTCCTCGTCCGAGGCCCTGCGGCTCGATGCGCTGGCGGATGTCGAGATCGAGAAGAGTAACATCCTGCTCGTTGGCCCCACAGGCTGCGGCAAGACGCTGCTCGCCCGCACACTCGCCCGCGTCCTCGACGTGCCCTTCTGCATCGCCGACGCCACGACCATCACCGAGGCCGGCTATGTGGGTGAAGACGTCGAGAATATCGTGCTGCGCCTGCTCCAGGCCGCCGACTACGACGTGAAGCGTGCCGAGATGGGCATCGTCTATATCGACGAGATCGATAAGATCGGCCGCAAGACAGATAACGTCAGCATCACGCGCGACGTCTCGGGCGAGGGCGTGCAGCAGGCCCTTCTCAAGATTCTTGAGGGTACTGTGTGCAACGTGCCTCCGCAGGGCGGGCGCAAGCACCCGCAGCAGGAATACATCCAGGTGAACACGAGCAAGATCCTGTTCATCTGCGGTGGCGCATTCGTCGGGCTGGAGAAGATCGTCCAGCGCCGCCTCGGCGGGAAGGCGATGGGCTTCCACGTAAAGGATTTTGGATCCGTCGGCAGCACGGAGACGCGCGACCTCGTGCGTTCCGTCGAGCCGGAGGACCTGCTCGCATTCGGTCTCATTCCCGAGTTCATCGGCCGTCTGCCGGTGGTCACCACGCTGGACCCGCTCACCGAGGACGAGCTCATGCTCATTCTCACCGAGCCGAAGAACGCCATGGTGAAGCAGTACTCGAAGCTCATGGCGATGGACGGCGTGGCCCTCACGGTCACGAAGGACGCTCTGCGCGCCATGGCCACTGAGGCCGTCAAGAAAGGCACGGGCGCCCGCGCACTGCGCGCCATGATGGAGCGCCTCATGCTCGACATCATGTTCGAGGCACCGAGCCGCGAAGATATTGCCGAGGTCACGGTGAACCGCGCTGTCGTGGACGGCAAACGCTCACCGCTCATCCGGCGCAAGCAGGACAAAAACGCTGCCTGATGCCGGGAGCGTGGAACTCACGCCAATAGGACACCCGAGGGGCTGAGGCATGGACCATTCCCCAGCGCAGAGCAGCTTCGCCTATCTTTTCGAGCGATTCCCGTCGTTCACCCAGACCTTCTGCTTCCGCGAGGTGCTGGAAATGCGGCGGCAGGGCATCGCGGCCCCGATCTTCTCAATCCGCGATCCCCGCGGCGAGCCGCGCCAGGATTTCCCTCCGGAGCTGGCCGGTCTCACGCAATATGTGCCCGAGTCGTTCGACGCTCGCATCGAGAGCGACGCGGCATTTCGCCGTCAGGCGCGGCGGAGCCTGGATGAGATGGAGTCGCTCTGGGGCGATCAGCGCGAGAAGCGCCGCATCTACGAGGCACTCTGGCTGCTGCCCGAGCTACGCCGTCTCGGCGTGACACACGTGCACTCGCACTTCGCGGGGACGGCGGCGCGCACCGCATTCTGGCTCAAGCGGCTGGGGGGCGTCCGCTACAGCTTTACCGCGCATGCGAACGACATCTTTTGCGACGAGCCGCCCGCGAGGCTCGAGATGCTCATCCGCGAGGCCGCCTGCGTCGTGACCGTGAGCGACTACAGCGTCCGCCACCTGGCCGGGATGTTTCCCGCGCACACGGCGAAAGTTCGGCGCGTTTACAATGGGATTCATCTAGATCGCTTTCGCCGCAGTGAGCCCGATCCTGCGCGGCCACCGCTCATTCTGGCCGTCGGTCGCTACATCGAGAAGAAGGGCTTCTTCGACCTCATCGCCGCATGTAAGCGCCTGGGGGATCGCGCCTTCGAGTGCCTCATCGTCGGGGAAGGGCCGCTCGAGGCAGCGCTACGCGATGCCGCAGGCAGCGACGAGCGGATTCAGATCACCGGTCCGAAGTGCGAGACGGAGATCGCCAATCTCCTCGCGCAGGCAACGGTCTTCGCACTGCCATGCATCGACGAAGAGGGCGGGGGAAAGGACAATCTGCCGACCGTGATCATGGAGGCCATGGCCGCCTCGGTGCCCGTCGTCTCGACCCGGGTTGCCGGAGTGCCGGAGATGGTTGGGCAGGAGGTGACGGGTTACCTCGTCGAGCAGCACGACATCGACCGACTCGCAGCGAGCCTGGCCCGGATCATCGACGATCGCGACCAAGCGCGCGCCATGGGCGTGCGCGGCCGCGAACTCTGCGAGCAAAAGTTCGCCACCGAGCGCACGACCGCCGAGCTACGCCGGGTGCTCGACGAAGCCGGGGCTTTCACCGCGCCGCACCGCACTGACTGGTTCGCGCGGCTTCTCGGAAAAGGCTGATCCGAAAATTGGTTTCCGGTGGCATCGGTACCGTATGAGAAATCTACGGAACCCGACGGCGCCACGCCCGCAGCAGCTTCGCGCAGTCCGGCGGCTGCCGGACGGGCGGGCGGCTTCCCTACCGGGGGAAAACGAACCCGGCTAATGCCGGGTATTTCTCGGCGAGAGCTTTCTTTGGGTGGTAGGGCGAGTCGCGCCGTCGACCGCCGTAGATTCTTATTTTCATTCGGCGTGGAGCCCCGCCTGCGGGGCACGGCTATCTAATCCGAAAGTTTATTTCCGACGGGATCTGCGCGCAGGAGAAATCCACGGCGGTCGACGGCCCTCCACAGGTGGGCAGGCTGCGACGCGCCCTACCGCAGATAACGAACCCGGTAATGCCGGGTCCCTCGGCGCGAGCTATTCTTTGAACGGGAGGGAGAGGCTCCGACCGAGCCCACGCCACAGGTGGGCACGGCATGGATGGAAAAGTTCACCCCCGCGTCCCGGCGCCTCTGCGGGAGAATCATCGATTGGAGGAAGAACTCACACATAGACGCCGCGAAGAGAGATGTGCCCCGCTATTCTATCCGGCGGCTCGGGGCTGCCCGCTTGCGTCAATGATCAATCCTGCGCGCCCACGCGCACGAGTTCATTGCCACCACGGTACACGAGTTGCAATCCATGCTCGGGGTCCCAGTCGCACTCGGCCGCGATCATGATGTAAATCGCATTCTCACCTTCATCCCCGGGAATAACAAAAATTTCGGTCGGCTCGACGTATTCCCAGACCTCGTCGGCTGAATCGATTGCCACAGCGACCTGATCCTCGCCGAGCGCATCCAGGGTCTTCCGGAAGTATTGGAAGACAGACTCGCCAGCGACTTTGCGATCGTTGGCACCCAGCGAAAGAAATGCCCGTACGGCCTGCTCAATCGCCTTTTCCACCTCGGGATCGATTCCGATCTCTTCTTCGTCCGCCGATTCGTCGGCGAAGCCATCCAGAATGAATGTCATCTCGAGGCCATCGAAGTAGGGGACAGCGATCGGCTTGGAAATGAGCCATTCTTCGATCTCTTCGCTCGCGCTAAGCGGCCCGACGGAGGGGACGGTAATCATGAGCGGTGTTTATAAACGAGGGGCTTCCGGGATGCCCTGTTTTTCCACTGAAAAAATACGGGGCGATTGGCGACCGGCACCGCATGAAAGGGGGGAATATATTTCCTGCCTATAGCGGAGGTCTGTGACCCTCGGTGGCTTTATCTTTAAAGAACGCCGGTGTCCATGGAGGGAAAAGCTGGACCTCCGCGTCACTCCGCCTCTGCGGGAGAATCCCATCGATTGAAAGCAAGCCTCACGCAGAGAGGCTGCGAAGAGAGGTATGCCCCCCGCTAACCTATCCAGCGGACTCCTCGCGCCCGACCATCGGAAACTGGCTCAGTAGTGCGCGCATGGCTTTCATATCCGACAAATAAAAGCACTCGATCAGCTCGCTGAATCGGGCGCGGGGAAAATGATCCGTCGCGATATAGCCATCATCCTCTTCATAGGTGATACCGAATGGGGACGCGGGGGCGGGAAAGTTGTAGGCGAGGGCGATCAGATCCTCGGAATAGGCGGTGATATGCAAGGTATGTCCTGCATCATCGAAAAGCTGAAACAGCGGTCGGGATTCCTCCCTCTGCTTCTCAGGAATCTTCTCCCACTGCTCGACCTCATCCTTCCAAGGGATCGCATGAAACATCTCGATCGCCGCCTCCTTACTCGCGACAGGCAGGTCGCCCTCGCGACCATCGACCCGCTGGATGTGTAGTGAAAAGCCCATGGAAATCGTTGAATAGATCCGGTGACGGTTTCAGCCCACAGATTTCACCGAATTACACAGATTGGAGAGTTGGGGCTATGGCCACTAAATCTGCGTTGACCTGCGAAATCTGTGGATAAATCAGAGGCTCCTACTTCCCTTTCGGGAAAAGCGTCGAGAGATCGACAGCCGTCTTCTTCGGATGCTCGAAATCGACGCCATCCTTTCCGACAACTCCGATGCCGAACGTGGCAATATGCGGAGCTTCGACGGAAACATCCGGCGAGACGACGGGACCTACTGCGTCATCCACATACGCGAGCTTCTTCGTCGCAAGGCTAAAGACAAAGCTTTCGTCATGCCACGGTGAGTGGCCGCCCGAGCTCGAGGTGGTGAGGACAATATATTTCGAGTCCGGCGTCCATTTCGCCTGATCGATGAGCCTTCCTGCGAAGGTATATGCGAACACCAACTCGTCGCTATTCGAATTGGAGCCGCGTTTCACGACCACGAGTCGCGTGCCGTCGAATTCGGTCTTCCAGAGCAGAACGTCGTCACCGGAGGGAATCTCCCGAGTGGCTGCAAAGAGATGCTGATCCGGCGAATCGCTGGTCCAAATGCTGGACGAATCGTCAGCATAAGCCGAGCCGACGAGTAGCAAGAGGAGGGGAATGAGGAGTTTCATTGGATCTATTCTCAGCGCTCCGCATCGGAGAGTTCGATACTCACGCCGCCGGTAAAATGAGCCCACAGATTGTAAAACCAGCCGACGAGAAATCCGGCGACCATTCCGGCAACCGTGTTGGCGATTGGGTAAACGATCAGCATGGCAGGATTCAACTCATCCTTGAATTGCAGGGAGAGGAATCCGTTCAGATTCGCTGTCATGCCCGGCCGCATGACGACTGCCGTGAAAATGACGGTCAGGACCGAAATGACGAAACCGAACGTCGCGAATAATGCGCCGAGGCTGGAAGGTGATATGCGGTGGAGTTTATGCTTCATGGGGTATTGGTATGGGAGGGAGTCGCTGTAGGCGCGCCGCTCTGCCGGCGGATTACGGATTTAGATAAGCTCGCACCACCTCGCTCCGGTGGCGATCGAGCCCCTTGGGGTCGAGTATCAAAAACTCGTTGCGTTCGGGTTGAGCTGCCTCCCAGTCGAAAAGATCATTCCAGAGCCTCACGCAGGCAATCCGTACCTCTGTCAGCTCAGTGTCGGTGAAATATCCATTGTAATCCATTTCGGCGCAGATCTCCTTGCTGCGAGGGTCCAGAGTGATGCGAAGCAACACCGAGTGTCGCCCGACCGGGAGGCTGTACCATTGCGCATGCGCGCCTTGGACATGCATGCCCGACCAAGCCGTCAATCCGCCCGGCGAAGCTGTCTCGGACAGCCCGTGAGAGAGAAGCCATTGATGAAGACGAACAGAGACATTTTCAAAATCCTCGGTGCTGTCGCCATCGAACAAGCTACCGATATACCCGGATGAGGCGCTCTTAGTGCAGGAAGCCAGGGCGACACAGGTGAGAAGACAGAGAATGAGGCGAAGCATGGGGGGAGTTTTGTAGGTCGTCGGATGAGCGGTCCTGAGGAGGGTCATACCGCATCCATTGCGCCTCGTCAGCTGTGCACGAAGGGCCTGCTTCCGATCACAATCAAATACAAGAACGACACCGATAGGCCATACCCGACGAGCCTCGGTGCATTCGGATAGATGCGAGAATAAACAATGGCCCAGGCAAGTAGACCGAATGCCGAGCAGAATCCCAGCAGAAGGATGAACAGTGCACACCAGTCCGACGTCACCTCATACGAAGCGAAATGGAGGAACGACGCAAACCCGACGCAGTACAGGTAGCTGGCAAGGAGGGCGAAGAAGATGAGCCGTGCGGATTTCATCCAAACCTTGGTGCAGGCAAATCAGCGCCCGGCAGCCGGTTCACTGCGCATTTTCCAAACCACCGTCGCAGCGATCTTCGCACGGGAGTCGGACGCATCGTAGTGGAGCTGCGTCCAGGGAATGAGGAACTTTTTTTCATAGGAGTCTGGATCTTTCCCTGTCCGCTTAATTCCCAGGGAAACTTCGATGCCCTTGTCCTCGGGCGACGCGCTCTCATCGATGTACAGTGAGGCGCCCGAGCCACAGGCGATCTCCATCCCGCCCGAATAGTCACCGATCGGTTCCTTCGAATACTCCTCTTTGAAGTATTCGGTAAAGGAGCTCTTCGCCAGACCCTTGACGTCGAAATCAACGGTCACTTTGAACGCATAGTGCTCTTTTGGGGAGCAATGGACGAAGTACCGTTGCATGTCGGCACCCCCAGCCGAAAGAGTGAACGCGCAGGCACCGAAAACGATGGAAGAGAGGAATTTCACTGGGGGAGATGGCCAGGTTCCTACGCGACTTCGTTATCCGGTCGAGCTGCTTCCCGCGATAGGAGAAGCCGCGCCCAGCGGTCTGCAAAAACCAACAGGAAGAAGCTCACGACCAACCTTACGGACTCGCGAACGAGCGGCGTGAAATAGTCAATCGGGACATGCGCGCTTGGAAATTGTGAGGACGCAATTGCAAAATAGGAAGACACGAGGACGGCCGACAGGGATGTGAGAAGGAAATAGACTCCGAGGAAGACAAAAGCGAACGCGTAGAGATCGCGCCGCGATAAACCGCCTAGGCTGATTGAGTATTCCTTTTTCGGCGTTACAACCTTTGCGATTTTCGGAGCCGCAACCCAGATAAGGACCGCCAGCACCAAAGAGATACAGGATGGCAATAGGCTAACAAAGCTCCATCTGGAATGGAACGAGCTCACAATCGAGGTAAGCAGGGTTAGAAAGATCCACGCTCCCCAATTCAAAATCAAAATTCGGATGACGATCAGGACGATGTCTTCAAGTGGAGTCATAGGTGCGTGAAGGGTGGTTTAGTCGTTGGATGTTCAATCGATCATTGGAGCTACCGCCGCCAAGGGTCATGTCCCATCGAAGAATCGATGATCACCCAAATGAAAGCGCATAGGACGATGAGACCGATCAGTCCGCCGCCGATCTCGTAGATCAGCTTATGGGTTTTGGTGCGCTTCCAGCGGTCCAGAGTCATTCGCCGTTTGCTGGGAATCAGAAGGCAAATCAGGAGAAACGCGCCTCGATAAATATAGATCAGAATACTCATTGGGAATGAAGGAAGCGTTAAACCTTATCCAGGAGTGACCGAAGAAATCGGGCAATACGAAGCAAAATCTTGGCCAGCCACGGTGGCGTGGAGCGTGTCGGCCTGCCTCCCAGGAAATCAATCAATTTGATTCGGATATGCCATGGGAGTCTGGGACGGGCGATCCTCATAAAGCAATATTCCGAATTCCCGCCAAGCTGCCGCCCTTGGTCACGGCTCTTCCGAGGGGACGGGATGTGCAGGTATTGAGAAATGCCGGTAGGGGAAAATCCGAACTTTGGCAAGAAATGACTGCTGGATCCGGAAAACTCAAGGAAAGGGGAGGATGTGGCTCTCGCTATGCGATCCGGGAACAATCGTCTTGTTTGCGTTCATGCTCGGGCTCTTTCGGGAAAGCCCGATGAGGAAATCGTCGGCGCTTTCATCCCTCCATAGGCGGGCAGGCGAAAAAGCCCTACCGAGCGGGCTGGTTACGCGCTGCCGCGCGAATAGCGAATGGGGCCGGTGAGCGTATTCGGCAGTCATTCGCCCAACGGGCGAATATCATCTGGTGGGGTAGGGCGTTTTCGCCGAAAGCGCCGTAGATTCTCTCATTCCCAACCGTGCGGCGTCCCTCTGCACATGGCATGGAAATCTTCTCCGTATCCGAGTCGATGTCTCTGCGCTCCGACGCCCGGATTATCGCTGCCGTCCGGGCAGGTGGGCGGTGCAATACTCGTGGCCGTCGCTAGAGACGCGGAAGTCGAGATCGGGATTCGAGACCTCGGTGCGGCCGCAGACTTCGCATTTATGCAGGGTCTCGGGCGTGTAGCTCATGACCTTGAACTTCGAGCGGCGGACGGCGTTTTCACGACGCTCGGCCGCATTGCGCAGGAAAGGCGGGCCGAAGAAGAGGAAATAATTTCCGAAGGCGACGAGGATCGCGGCCCGGGCGGACCAGTCCGACGTGACGGCTTCAATCACGAACAGCGCCGCGCTGATGAGCGCAACCCATTTGAGACGCAGGGGCAGGATGCCGAAGAAGAGAATCTCCAGATTCGGGGCGACGGTGCCGATCGCAAAGAGAAGGGTAGCATTGAGAGCGATATTTCCAAACGACGCGCCAAAGAACATGGCGGCCGCAGTGCCTCCGAGATAGCCGACGAGGTAATAGAGGTTCAGTCGGAAAGCTCCCCACGTGCTCTCCAGTAGGTCGCCCATCCACCACGTGAACATCAGGTAAAAGATGATCCAGATGAGGCTCATCGTGGTCGGAATGAAGATCCATGTCATTAGACGCCAGACCTGCCCGGCGGCGATCGCAGCGGGATCGAGCGAGAGAATGTAAACGTAGTTCGGGCTGACGAGATTCAGCAGGAAGACCAGGGCATTGAGGGCGACGACGTATCGGATAAGGCCGGGAATGGCGAAGCGGCCGAAGTGCTTCTCGAGCGTATTCAGGACTGACATGGAGGACGTACTGTAGTCGTCTGTCGCGACGAGTTAATCCGGAAATTCACGTATTTTTGAAACGGGAGATTTACCTCAATGCCAGACTTTCAAATAGAAATCTTGCGCGAGTGGCTCTGCAGCGTTTAGGCCGGACAAGGTCGGCTCGTCGGACGATTTTTCAAGGGATGGATGAAAATTCGAGCTAAGCTCTTTTCGACATGAAGCGTCCTTTGCTGATCTACGATGGCGATTGCACCTTCTGCACACGCTGGGTCGAGCGCTGGCGCGCGATGACAGGCGATCGCGTGGAGTACCGATCATCACAGGATGCGGCTCGCGAGTTCCCCGAGATTCCGTCCGAAGCATTCGAGAATTCGGTGCAATTCATCGACTCTGACGGCCATTGCTTCGAGGGCGCGGAGGCGGTATTTCGCTCACTCGCGGTGGCGACACTCCGGGGGCGGACTTTGCTGTGGGCGCATCGGAGGGTGCCGGGATTCGCCGCTATCACCGATGCAGCCTACCGAGTGGTGGCCGGCAACCGACAGCTTTTCTCGGCGCTCACGCGCCTGCTTTGGGGGCGCGACGTGACGCCGCCGAGCTATGCAATCTCGACGACGATCTTCCTGCGACTGCTCGGCGCAATCTATCTGCTCGCGTTCATTTCCTACGGGGTACAGGCCAGAGGACTCGTGGGGGCACATGGCATCATGCCGGTCGCGCAGATCCTGCCGCAGGTGCGCCAGATGCTCGGGCCGGATGCATGGCGTCTCTGGCCCACGCTGCTCTGGCTGCGGCCGGACGACGCGATGATCTTCGGGCTTGTCTGGGCAGGTGTCGGATGTGCGGTGCTCATTCTGCTGGGCATCGCTCAGCCGCTCGCACTGCTCGGAGCCTGGGCGGCGTATCTGTCACTAGTGGTCGCGGGGCAGGACTTCTATTCCTTCCAATGGGACATCCTTTTGCTCGAGGCCGGCCTGCTCGCGCCCTTCGTTGCTCCATGGTCATGGCGACCGACGATACGGCCGCGCGCGCCCGGGCGACTCGGTCGGTTCCTTCTCATCTGGCTGCTCTTCCGGCTGATGTTCTCCTCGGGCGTGGTGAAGCTGTCGAGTGGTGATCCGACGTGGGCGAATCTCACGGCACTGCAATATCACTACTGGACGCAGCCGATCCCGAATCCCATCGCATGGCTCTTCGCACAGGCGCCCGCGTGGTTTCAGACAGTGTCGGCTGCCGGAATGTTCGCCGTTGAGCTGGGGCTGCCATTTCTCGTTTTCCTGCCGCGGCGTCCGCGCATGATTGCATTCTGGGGATTTCTCGGGCTCCAGGCCTTCATTGAATTCACCGGCAACTTTGGCTTCTTTAATCTACTCACGATCGGGCTCGCCCTGCTCCTCGTAGATGATGCCGTCTGGCCGGCGGTTCTGCGGAAATGGCGCGGCTCCGCCATTCGATGGACCCGCTGGGTGCTACCGCTGCCAGCGGTCGCATATCTCGCGATCAGTATCGTGCCACTGGCGGCCGCATTCCGCACGATGCCCGCTATGCTCGCGCCGCTCGCCACCCTATACGAGCAGATCGCGCCATTCCGCAGCATCAATGGCTACGGGCTCTTCGCGACCATGACCACGTCCCGCCCGGAGATCACGATCCAGGGGAGTATGGATGGAGTGAATTGGCAGGACTATGTTTTCAAATACAAGCCCGGTCCGCTTCATCGGCCGCCACCCTTTGTCGCGCCCTACATGCCGAGGCTGGACTGGCAGATGTGGTTCGCCGCGCTGGAGGACGTCCGCGGCACGCCATGGATGGCATTCTTCGTGCAGCGGCTCTTCGAGGCGCAGCCCGACGTGCTCGCATTGCTGGCGCGTGATCCCTTCCACGGGCAGCCGCCTCGCTACCTGCGCGCCCAGCTCGATGAGTATCGATTCACGACCTTTGCGGAGAACCACTCGACCGGCGATTGGTGGAAGAAAGAGCCCTCGGGAATCTACTTTCCCGCGATATCGAGGGACGAGTTTGGGAGGTGAGGTGATCCAGAGATTTCACGGATGTGGCCTGAGTACATCTCCACGCGGCGTGAAAATAGGAATCTACGGCGGTCGCGGCGCGACACGCCCTACCGATCAAAGGAATGGCTCGCGCCGGAAATTACCCGGCACTTGCCGGGTTCGTTTTCTGCGGTAGGGAAGCCGCGCCGCCGGGTTCCGT
>Ga0068856_100000610_pt1 | contig 39150 bp, 33 predicted proteins | sample KBSCornC62_FD_66595 | JGI IMG/M metagenome (GOLD analysis project Ga0068856, IMG submission 66595) | Corn rhizosphere microbial communities from Kellogg Biological Station, Michigan, USA - KBS Corn C6-2 | ecosystem: Host-associated > Plants > Roots > Rhizosphere > Soil ...
GGCTGGCCATCACGCGCGAACGCGAGCGCGGCACGATGGAAAATCTGCTCTCCACGCCCGCGCATCCCGGCGAGGTCATCATCGGCAAGATCATCCCCTACATCATGGTCGGCTATGTGCAGGTCTTCCTGATTTTGCTGGCGTCGAAATTTCTATTTGATGTGCCAATGCTTGGCAGCGTGCCGCTGCTGGTGGCGCTGACGTTCCTATTCATCGTGGCGAACCTCGCGGTGGGCATCACGTTCTCGACCATCGCCGTGAACCAGTTGCAGGCGGTGCAGATGGCGTTTTTCTTTTTCCTGCCGTCGCTGCTGCTGTCCGGCTACATGTTTCCGTTTCGCGGGATGCCCGGCTGGGCGCAGGTTTTGGGCGAATGCCTGCCGCTGACACATTTTCTGCGCATCGTGCGCGGCATCCTGCTCAAGGGAAATGGCCTTGCCGAATGCGTGCCGGATTTGTGGCCCATCGCGCTATTCGTGACGGTGATGCTGACCATCGGCATCAAGCGCTACCGGCAGACGCTGGATTGACCGGGTTGTCTCGATTCCACAGAACGGCGGGCTCCAAGCGGGTCGCGTTTATTTGTATTTTATTTTGGCAGCCAATGGGGCGGCAATACGCAGGCGGGTTTCTTCATGCGGGAATTTTTCTTACAACATTATTGGGCGGATTCCTACGCTGAACTTTTATGCTTTGGATTGAGGTCTGCTAAGATTCTGCCGCATGTTTACATCAAACTTGAGGAAATCCTGGCGGAAGCGTGGTTGGGTTGACCAACAACGTGTCAATCACCTCCAAAAAAATGGACACGCGGCTTTCACCTTGGCGGAAGTGATGATTTCCGTTGGGGTCATGAGTGTTGTTTTGATCTCGGTTTTTGCGGGTATTCTTTACGGGAACACGGAGATCAAGCTGTCTCGCGAAAATCTACGGGCGACCCAGATCGTCTTGGAAAGGATGGAAGGCCTCCGCCTATACACCTTCGACCAATTGGTGAGCAGCAACATGTTTCCGACTGCGTTCACGGCACAATATTACCCGTTGGCAAATGGCAGCCAAGCGCCGGGAGCCACTTATTATGGCAACCTGACCATTACCGACCCGGCCACCGGCACGGCATATAACTCAGACCTCCGCCTGGTCACGGTCTCTGTGACGTGGACCAATCAATACGGCAGCCGCTCCATTGTGCGCACCCGCGCGATGAAAACGTTGGTGGCGCGCAACGGCATCCAAAACTATTCCTTTTTTAACTGAGAACCGCCGGTTTAACGAATTCTCCTGACCCATGAAAATTTTAAGAAAAAGCCGTCCCGGAAACCGGGGTTTCACGCTGGTGGAGGTGATGGTGGCCGCCGGTCTGGGCGTGGTGGTGCTGGGGGCAATTCTGAGCGCGTTTATCGCCGGGTCCCTTAATTTTGCCTCGACCGGCAATTACATTGATTTGAACCGGAAAAGCCTTTGGGCGCTGGATCAAATGACCCGTGACATCCGGCAGGCGATCAACTTGCAGACCTTTGCCACCAACCAGCTGGTGTTTCTGGACGACAACAGTAACCAGCTGACTTATGCCTGGAGCCCAAACACCCGAAAGCTCACGCGCACTTCGGGCGGCGCGACGCAGGTGCTGCTGAAGGATTGTGATTATCTCGCTTTTGACATTGCCCAACGCAATCCCAATACGGATGGGACGTATGGCTTCTTCCCGGCGACCAACAATCCGGCAATCTGCAAGCTCGTCAGCGTGAGCTGGCGTTGTTCCCGATCCGTCCTCGGTAAAACCATCAACACAGAAAATGTGCAGACGGCCAAGATCGTCATGCGAAACTAATCATCCCCATGAAAATCACCCGCGCCAAAAGCTCGACCGCCGGCAGCATCCTGCTGGTTTCCTTGATGCTGACGTTGATCCTGGGCATTCTGCTCGGCAGTTATCTTTACCTGACCCAGTCCGAAGTGCTTACTGTTTCCCGCTCGCAGACGTGGAATAGTGCCATGATCGCCGCTGAGGCGGGCATGGAGGAGGGGTTGTCCTTGATCAACCTCTACGCTAATTCCGGCACGCCCTTGAGCAGCTGGCCGGGAGCCGCCGGTGCAAACGGCTGGTCGTCGCCACAAAACAATGTCTATTACCTCCAGCGCAATATCAGTTCCAACCTCTATTACCGGATATACATAACCAATCTCAATAATACGCCCGTCATCAAATCCGCCGGCTTCGCTTATTTCCCCCGAACCGGCGGCTACGTCAGCCGTGCCATCATGACCGGCAATCAAAGTGGCAGCTTCTTTCTGGGAGCCGTGCTGGCCAAGCGGAAGGTTGACATCAATGGCTCGGCGGTATTTGACAGCTTTAACTCTGCTGATCCCAATTACAGCACGGCCGGGCAATGGGATATCAACAAGCGCAAGGCGGGCGGAAATATCGGGAGCATTCAGAGCAACGTCGTGGCCACCGTCGCGGGTAGCGGCAACGCCAAAGTTTACGGCATGCTCGCGACCGGCCCTAATTCGACCATCTCAGTTCAGGGCAACGCCTCCGCCGGCAGCATCGCCTGGGTGGACGGCAAGAACAAGGGCGTCCAGTCCGGCTGGTCGCGAAACGACTTGAACGTCAGCATCCCAGACGCCCCGCCACTGCCGACGGCATCCTACCTTTCATTGCCTTCCCCCGGCAACCGCGTGCTCAACGCTTTTGGCGGCACCATTTATTATAAAGCGACGACCGCCTATCAGATGAACAGTAAAAACTATCTGCTGATCACCAATGGCACCGTGGTGATTGATGCGCAGCAAGGCATCAGCATGAACGCCCAGACCACCATTCAAATCGCCTCGAATTCCAAATTGATCCTGTATCTCGGCACGCAAAACACCCAACTGAACGGCCAGGGCCTCTTGAACGGCAGCGGCAATGCCACCAACTGCATCATCTACGGGAAGAACAACTGTAATCAGATTGAAATGAACGGCGGCTCGACATTCATCGGCTATCTTTATGCCCCTTACGCCGACATCACGCTCAATGGTAATTCCGACATCATCGGTGCCATGGTTGGAGACACGTTCCAAATTAACGGCAACATGGATTTCCATTACGATGAAAATCTCGGCGGCCCGCAGGATGGCAGCAGTATTTACCGAACGGTTTATTGGCATGAAGTCGCTCCATAAAAACCCATCCGATTCCTGCCGCCATTGGGAATCAGTGATAAAATCTGGATTCGGTTTCGCTTGTCCACCCGGGCCAAAGCCGTCAAATTCGCATCTGTTGTCCTCAATAAAATTTCATAAAACAAAAGCCGCCAAGGGCCTGATCACGCTGGGCCTGCTGGCTGGCGTGGCGGCGGTGGATTTTTTCACCGCTAATGATTACACCTTGTTCCTGTTTTATTTGCTACCCGTCTTGTATCTGTGGCGCTGGGCCGGTCAGGGTGCGGCCTTTGCGATGGCATTCGTCTGCACGCTGATCTGGCTTTTGGTAAACATCGCCGAGGGGCAGGTTAATCAGGATTATTTGATGATATTCTCGGATACGATCGCCCGGCTGGCAGTGTTCCTCATGATCATCATTTTGCTTTCGACGCGCCGGGAACTGCAGGCATTGGTGCTGCAACGGACCGAAAAGTTGCAACGGGAAATCGAGGAACGCACCCAGCTTGAAAAAGAGCTGCTCGGGATCGCCGAAGCCGAGCAGCGCCGGATCGGCCAGGATTTGCACGACAGCCTCGGACAGCATCTGACGGGCATCGCGCTGGCCGGCAAAGTTCTGGTTAAAAAATTGGAAGATAAATCGTCGGCGGAATCCGGGTCGGCAAGCCAGTTGGTGCAAATGACCGAAGGAGCCATCGAAATCACGCGCAAGCTGGCCCGAAGCCTGCACCCGATTGAAATGCGTTCCGATGGGTTGGCGGATGCATTGCAAAACCTGGCGGCGAACATCTCCAAGACGTCCGGGGTGGAGTGCATTTTCTTGCGCTCCGGGGGCGAGCTGACGCTGGAGATTGACACCTGCGGCCAGCTTTTTCGCATCGCCCAAGAGGCCGTGAGCAATGCCCTGCGCCATGGCCGCGCCAGTCAAATCATCGTTTCGCTGGAAGGGTCGGGGGACAAAGTCCTCCTGTCTGTCACCGACAACGGTGCCGGGTTGCCCGCCACCGCCCGGACTAAAAACGGCATGGGGCTGCGCATCATGGATTACCGTGCCCGGATGATTGGCGCTAAATTTGACATCCAAAACCTGCCGGCGGGAGGCGCGCGCGCCGTTTGCATTTTAAACCCGGGACATTCAGACACGGAATTCTATGCCGCCAAAAACTAAAATCCTGCTGGTTGATGACCACCCTTTGGTCTGCGAATGGCTTCGGAACTTGATTCAGCAGGAACCGGATCTGGAGGTTTGCGGGCAGGCCGATAACCCGCGCGAAGCGCTTGGCCTCATTGGCACGCTGACGCCCGAGGTCGTGGTGACGGACATCATGCTGGACGGCGGCTCCGGATTGGAACTCATCAAGGACATGAAGGCGATCTACCCACAGGTGATCGCGCTGGTGCTTTCAATGCACGATGAAACGCTGTATGCGGAACGATCCATGCGGGCCGGAGCCGCGGGCTACATCATGAAACGCGAGGCCACCAATAAAGTCCTGGATGGCATCCGCACCGTCGTTGGCGGCGGCTTTTTTTACAGCGACACGGTCAATGCGTTCCTCGCCCAAAAAATTGTCCAGGGCAAAACCGTCCGACCCACCTCCGTCGAAGCCTTGAGCGACCGGGAACTGGAGGTGTTCCGCCTGCTGGGCCAGGGTATGAACACGCGCCAGATTTCGGAGCAGATGAATATCAGCTTCAAGACCGTTCACGCCTATTGCGCCCGCATCAAAGAAAAGCTGAATTTCGCCAACATCAACGAATTGGTCTTCCACGCCTTCCAATGGCACGAGTCGCAGGGTAAATCCTGACCCGGCCCCGGCTCGCCAAATAAATCCCGGCCTCCAGCGCGGCTGGCAAACTTTGGATTGACAATTTTCCGGCGGGCGTTGCGCCGCCTCCGCGCGCCGTGCTTGCAAATGAAGGCGATTTGGTTTTTCCTTGGCTCAAGATGTTTCGACCTTTTGGCTGGCTGATTTTGATTGGTAGTCTGCTGACCGCGACGGTCGGTGTCGCTGCGGAATCCGCCGAGGTCAACCTGGACTACGTGGCCAAGCGCGCTCTGGAGCGTGCCAAGGAGCCGTTTCACTCGCCGCGCGCCGATCTGCCCAAAGTCTTGCGGCAGGACAATCTCGACTACGACAAATACCGGGAAATCCGCTTCCGCCGCGACCGCGCCTTGTGGGGCGCGGAAAAACTGCCGTTCTGCATCGAGTTTTTTCACCCGGGCTATCTTTATCAGGAGCCGGTGCACGTCAATGAATTCACGCCCACGCACACGCAGCCCATCCGCTTCGTGCAGGACTTTTTCGACTACGGCCAGCTGGACATCGCAAATCAGATTCCGGCCAAGACCGGCTACGCGGGCTTTCGCGTGCTGTATCCGCTGAACAAGAGTGACCAACTGGATGAGCTGGGCGCGTTTCTGGGCGCGAGCTATTTCCGGCTGCTCGGCAAAAACCTCCGCTACGGCGAATCCGCGCGCGGCCTCGCGCTGGACAGCGGCGAGGGCGACCGGGGCGAGGAATTTCCCATCTTCACCGACTGGTGGCTGGGCAAGCCGAATCCGGGCGACAGCGAGCTGCGGCTTTACGCGATTCTCGACAGCGTGAGCTGCGCCGGCGCGTATGAATTTTTCATCAAGCCGGGCGTGACCACCACGGCGAGCATCAAGGCCGTTTTGTATTTCCGGGAGACGAACACCATCGCCGCCGTGGACAAGAACCGGAAGCCGATCAAGACCATCGGCCTTGCGCCGCTGACGAGCATGTTCTGGTTCGGCAAGGACACGGAACGGAAGTTTGACGACTATCGCACGGAGGTTCACGACAGCGACGGCTTGCTCGTCCACATGGGCAACGGCGAAATTTTCTGGCGTCCGCTCGACAACCCGGCCACGACGCGCCATCAGGTTTTCCACGCGCCGAACATCAAGGGCTTCGGCCTGCTGCAACGCGAACGGAATTTCGCCGCGTATCAGGACATGTTCAACCTCTACCATCAGGTGCCCAGCGTGTGGGTGGAGCCGGACGGCAACTGGGGCGACGGCGACCTGCATCTCGTGGAATTGAGCACCAGCTATGAGGGCCTCGACAACATTGTGGCGTTCTGGGATCCGAAGGACAAACCCGCGCCGCTCCAGCCGTTCCGCTTCGGCTACACGCTCCATTGGGAAGGCGGCGAGGCGGATGTGAAACGCTCCGAAAACCGCGTCGTCGCCACCCGCATCGGGCCGGACGCGCAGTTTGGCGGGCGGCAGTTCGTGCTGGATTTCAAGGGGCCGAAATTCGACAGGCTGGCCAAGGACAATCCACCGACGGCCATCGCCAGTTGCAGCGGCGGCGCGCGGATCGTGGACACTTTGGTGCTGCGCAATCCCTTCCTGGGCACCTGGCGCGTCATTCTGAAAATGGTGCCGAAGCCCGACAGCCACGCGGCGGTGGATCTGCGCTGCACCCTGCAGCAGGGCACGAATGTCATCGGCGAAACCTGGACCTATCAATGGAGCCCGCCTTAAAAATTCTGCCGGATGTTTCCGGCGAAATCGCCGGGCGTTCGCTGGAGGAATGGAATGCGGCTTACGTGAAGGTGGAAAATTATTTTCATGCCCTCCGCATCCGCAATAAGCCGTTGCTCGGCCAGCTCGTCCTCCGCGTGCTGGAACGCGCCCAGCGCCGCGCGCCCCGGGAAACCGGCCGCACCGCCACCGAAATTGCCGCCGAGGAGATGGACCGCATCGTCACCGATTGGTTTTCCGAAGTGCTGCAAACCTCGCCGGTGGGCAGCGAACACACGCTCTCCACGCGCGGTCGCCTGGCGCTGCTGCTCGCGGACATGCCGGGTAAATGGCAGGACCAGTTTCTCCGGCCCGGCCCGTGGCCGGCGGAATTCGTCGAGGCCATGCGCGAAAGTTTCTTCCGCGCTGGCCCGGATTTCCAGTTGTCCAAGATGGCCCCGCGTCCACTCGACCTGGGCCCGATTACCACGCTGACGAATTTCGGCCGGCTGCCCTACGTGCGCATCGTGCTTATCTGGCTGTTTTTCGGGTTGGTGCTGTTCGTCATTTTCCGGCAAACCCACGGCGGCTTTGAGCAGCTCATGAACCGCCTGTCGCTGCTGATTGACTGGTTTAAATAACATGGCTGACCAACCGACCATCACGCCTCTGGCGATTCCGCGTCTCCGGCGCGGCTGGCGGCTGTTTTTGTTTTTTACGTCCGCCGTCGTCCTCACCGGCCTCGTCTCGCTGCTGTTTGCGGACCTGCTCTGGCGCACCGGCTGGAGCACGTCGCGCACGGTGCTGCTGGTGTTGTTCGTCATTTTGTTTCTGCTCACGGCCATCGGCTGTATGCACGGCGTGTATGGATTTTTCATCCGCATCTTCGGCACGCGCCGCCGCATCACCGGCCTGAAACCGTTCAAGGAGCAGAGCATCGCCGGCGTCAGCACCGCGATCATCTTCCCGATCTATAACGAGGATTCAGTCCGCGTGCTCGAAGGCCTGCGCGCGACCTACGAATCGCTCGAGCGCACCGGGCAGATCGAGCAGTTCGACTTTTTCATCCTGAGCGATTCGACGAATCCCGACCGCTGGGTCGAGGAGGAGGCCCGCTGGTGCGAACTCGTGCGCGACCTCGATGCGCTCGGCAAAATTTATTATCGCCGCCGGCTGTTCAACGAAGAACGCAAGAGCGGCAACGTCCGCGACTTTCTCAACACCTGGGGCAAGCGCTACCGCTACTTCGTCTGCTGCGACGCCGACAGCGTGATGCGCGGCGAAACGCTCGTGGACCTGGTGAAGTTGATGGAGACGCATCCGACCACCGGCCTCATCCAGACCGTGCCGGCGCTCGTGAATGCCGAGTCGTTGTTCGGCCGCATCCAGCAGTTCGCCAACCGCCTCTACGCGCCGGTGTTCATCAGCGGGCTGAACTATTGGGCGCTCGATTTCGGCAATTACTGGGGACACAACGCCATCATCCGCACCGAGCCGTTCATGCAGTTCTGCGACCTGCCGCAACTGCCCGGCCGCAAGCCGTTCGGCGGACAAATCCTCTCGCACGATTTCGTGGAGGCCGCCTTGATGCTCCAGGCGAATTGGGAAGTCTGGATGGCTTACGATCTCGAAGGCAGCTACGAGGAAGCCCCGCAGGCGCTCATCGAAAACGCCCAGCGCGAACGCCGCTGGTGCCAGGGCAATCTGCAACACGGCCTCGTGTTGTTCGCCAAAGGTCTGCGTGGCGTGAGCCGGGTGCATCTCATTCTCGGGATTTTTGGCTACGTCGCCAGCCCGCTGTGGCTGGCATTCCTCGTCACGTTCGACTGGATTTATTGCATGCAGAAATTCACGGGGCTGTCCGACATCACCGTGGAATCGTTCAATCCGTATCTGCACGACCTGAGCGGCACCCAGCACGCCTTCCTGATTTTCGTGATCTGCATGATCGTCATCATGCTGCCGAAATTTCTCTCGCTCCTCGACCTCGCCCGCGACTGGCCGCGCCGCGCCCAGTTCGGCGGCCTGCTCAACGCCACCGGCGGCGTCATCGGCGAAACCATTTTCTCCACGCTGCACGCGCCGCTGCTCATGCTCTGGCACACGCGCTTCGTGCTGACGAATATCGCCGGCATCAGCGTCGGCTGGACCACGCAAAAACGCACCGCCGACGGCACGGACTGGCTTTACGCGATCCAACGGCATTGGGGCCATACGCTCATTGGCGTGGCGTGGGGCGGGTTCACCTGGTGGCTGGATCCGGGGTTGTTTTGGTGGTTCACGCCGGTGCTGGCGGGCATGGTGTTTTCCATTCCCCTGAGCGTGCTCACCAGCCGTCGTCCCCTCGGCGCGCGGGCGAAAATGCTGGGCCTGTTTTTGACGCCGGAAGAGACCCGGCCGCCGATGGAACTCGTCTCGCTCCGGTCGCGGATGAAGATCCACGAACTCACCGGGGGCGATTGTCTCAAAGGCTCGCATCATGGCCTCGCGAAGGCCGTGCTCGACCCCTACGTCAACGCCATCCACGTGTCGCTGTTGCGCGAAAAAGAACTGAACCCCGTTTATGCCGAACATTTCAAACGCATCGGCGCGGGCAGCGAAGGCGTGCGGGAATTGGGCGAGAAACTTTTGGCCGTCGGCCCGGAAAAATTGAACCACACCGAGCGCATGGCCGTGATGGCCGATCAAGGCGTGATGGTTTGGCTGCATCAGCAGGCATGGCTGCGTCCGGAGGAAAAGCTCGCCCCGTGGTGGAAAGCCATGATCCGCGAGTTCAGCCACCGGGACAATTGAGACCACTTGCCGGGGCCAGCCCGCTGGTAACGAGGCTTGGTCTTTGGGCACCCCATCGTCCCCGCCCGCATTTCAAAAATGCGCGATCACTTCGATCTCCACGCTCGCGGCCTTGGGCAGGCCGGCGACTTGGATGGTGGAACGCGCGGGGAAATTCTCCGTGAAATATTTCGCGTAGATTTCGTTCATGCCCGCGAAGTTGGCGAGGTCGGTCAGAAAGACGGTGGACTTGACGACATTCGCAAACGTCAGCCCTTGATCGTCGAGGATGGCCTTCACGTTTTGGAGGACGCGATCGGTCTGGACCTTGATGTCGCCGGCGACGAGGCTGCCGTCCTTCGGGTCCAGCGGGATCTGGCCGGCGCAGAACAGCAAATCGCCGACGCGCACGGCGTGGTTGTAAGGGCCGACAGCGGCGGGTGAATTCTTCGGTTTAATGATGGTTTTGGTGGCCATAAATCGGGAAGGGCAGTCTCGCGGCTTTGCCCGTGTGGGTCAAGAAATCCGAAGTTTTTTGTTTGCTCGACTTTCAATTTGAACCTTTCAAGATGGCGGAAATCTCATCCGGGGCATCTTTATGAAAAGCGAAATTGTTCTCTCGGTCTTGCTGGCCGCATCGGCGGCGGGCGGTGGTTACTGGTTCGGTCAGCGCCACGCGCATTCCGCTTCGGCGATCACCGCCACCAATCAGCTTGGCAACGCGACCGGCGCGAAAACATTGGGCGGAATTCCAGCGCTGCCGCCGATCCGCGCCGCAGCGGACACGAACACCGCATCGTCCATTGGCAAACTGTCGCTGGCGGACATCGAGGCCAAGCTGCTGGATTTTAAAAAGAAAGGTGCAATGGGCTACAGCTTCGGCGGCGAGCAGGATTTAATGAAGTTGATGGTGGAGCTGAATCCGACAGACATCCCGGCGGTGATTGCGTTCGTGGATAAAAATTTGCCCAAGCAGATGCGCTGGGGCTTGCGCTATGGCTTGTTACCGCGCTGGGCGCAGACGGATGTCGTGGCGGCGATGGCTTATGCGGACGCGATGACCGACCGGCAGGAGCGTGAAAGCGCCATCGGCATCGTCGCCGGCGCTTGGGCAGGCAAGGACGCGCGGACGGCGGCGGAGTGGGCCAAGCAACTTCCCAAGGGCCAGATGCGCGACCAGGTTTTGCAAAACATCGTGACCGCGATGGCGGGGACTGATCCGCAGGGCGCGCTGGATTTGTGGCAGAGTCTGCCGACGGGCAATTCACAGCGTTGGGGCTGGGGCGCATCGGCATCCATTTTTGCGAGCTGGGCGGAAAAGGATCCATTGACCGCGACGGCGAAGGCGGCGCAAATCACGAATACCCGCGAACGGAATCAGGCGTATCAAGCCATCGCCTCATCCTGGGCGCAGAACGATCCGCAAGCCGCGCTGGCTTGGGCGAGCACGCTGCCGGGTGGAAACGAGAAACGAAATCTCATCAACTCGGTTGTCTCCACCTGGGCGCAGAATGATGTGCCGGGTGCGCTGGCGTGGGCCAAGCAGTTGCCGGAAGGCCAGGCCCGGCAGCAGGCGTTGCAGGGTATCGGCCAGCAATGGGCGCAGGAAGATCCGTCGGCGGCGATGCAGTTTGCGAACACGCTGCCCGCCGGCAAGAGCCGGACGGAATTGCTCGCCAGCATCGTCAACGGCTGGGTGCAGCAGGATGCGGAGGCGGCGCAGGGTTTCATCCAGTCCATGCCGGCGGGCACGGAGCGGAACCGGCTGCTGCAAAATGTCGTCGGCTCGCTCGCCTGGCAGGATCCGCAGGCGGCGTTGAAACTGGCGGGGTTGCTCCCGTCCGGCAACCAGCAGGCGAACGCCTACAACCAGATCGCCAGCAGCTACGCGCAAAACGATCCGCAAGCGGCGATGGACTGGCTCAAGTCGCTGCCGGAGGGCAACGCGAAACGGAACGCGCTGCAATCGGCGAGCTGGCAACTGGCGCAGGACGACCCGCAGGCCGCCGCGAATTTTGCCGCCACGCTGCCCGCCGGCCAGGCGCGGGATAATTTCATCAGCAGCATCGCCAACCAATGGGCGCAAGGCGACACCACCGCCGCCCTGGCCTGGGCGCAAACCCTGCCGGAAGGCGAGGCAAAACAGAATGCGCTGAACACCGTGAGCGAACAATGGGCGCAGACTGATCCGCAGGCGGCGGTGCAATTTGCGCAGTCGCTGCCCGCCGGCAAAACGCAGGCCTCTTTCATGGAAAATTCCGCGCAAGCCTGGGCGGATTCCGATCCGAAGGCCGCATTGACGTGGCTGCAATCCATGCCCGAAGGCGACGGAAAAAATTCATTTTTGCAGGGCATGATCGCCGGGCTGGCGAAAAACACGCCGCAGGACGCCGCCAGTCTGATCGCCGGTTTGCCGGCGGGCGAAACGCAGTCCAAGGCCGCCGAAACCGTCGTCGGTCAATGGATGGAGGAGGATCCGCAGGCCGCCGCCGCGTGGGCCAGCGGGTTTGGCGGTGACACGCGCCAGCAGATGCTCGACAGCGTGGTGCAACATTGGGCGCAGAGCGATCCGGGCGCCGCCGGCCAGTGGCTGGCGAAATTACCCGATGACGCCGCCAAGCAAGGCGCCGTGAACAACTACATCAACAGTCTTTCGTGGCAAAGTCCCGACCTGGCCGCGCCGTGGACGGAAACGCTGACCGATCCGAATCAGCGCAACAACGCGATTGAAAACGTCGCGCGCAACTGGCTCCGCACCGATCCCGCCGCCGCGACGAAATGGCTGAACGCCACCTCGCTGCCCCAGGAACAGAAGCAGCAATTGTTCAACAACGCGGGTAATGACTAGGAGCGGCGACCAGCCATTTCCCAAGATTGATTGACCGGTAATTTCCTGTTATTGAATGCGCGTGCCCGACCCCAGCCTGTTGCTCCTCATCCCGGCTTACAACGAAGAAGCGCGCATCGAACCGGTGCTGCGCCAATACGCGGCTTTTTTCGAAAAGAATTACACGGGGAAATTTCAGTTGCTCGTCGTTCTCAATGGCTGCCGCGACAATACGCTTGGCGTGGTGCAAAAGGTGGCGAAGGAATTCCCGGCGATCAGCTGGTTGGATTTCCCTGCGCCCATCGGCAAGGGCGGCGCGCTCATCGAAGGCCTCAAACTGGCGGCGGCGGACGGGTTGATCGGTTATGTGGATGCCGACGGCGCGACCGGCCCCGAGGCGTTTCTGGAACTCGCCCACCACATCAACGAGGTGGATTGCGTGATCGGTTCGCGCTGGCTGCCCGAGAGTGTGCTGTTGAAAGCGCAGCCGAAATTCCGCCAGTTCATCAGCCGCTGTTTCCATTTCGTCATCGAAATGCTGTTTTGGATGCACATCAAGGATACACAATGCCCATGCAAGCTGATCCGCTGCGAGGCCGTCCGGAAAATTCATCCAACGCTGTGCATCGCCGACCTGGCGTTTGATGTGAACCTGCTGGTATCGCTCAAGCGCGCCGGTTTCCGCATTCGCGAGGTGCCCATCGCGTGGACAGATGTCGCCGGTTCCAAGGTCACCGCGTCTTTGTTTCGCTCGTCCTTGACGATGCTGCTCTCCGTGGTGCGCGTCCGGCTGATTTATTCGCCGTTCTACAAATGGCTGACGCCGCTGCGGCCGCTGGAGGCGTGGGTTTACAAAACCTTGCGCGCGCCCCGGCCGCTCTCGCGCGATGGGTTGAAAAAAGGTTGAGGATTGTGCAATGGAAAAAGCGCGTCAGCCATCTGCTATTTTCCACCCGCCATCTTCGTCTTCCCTTTCCAGCCCCAGGTGAACCACGCGCAGACGAGGAATAGCAGGAGGTTGAAGGCTCCGAGCGTTTGCAACACGACTTCGAGCCGGTGGTAGTGGTTCAGCATTACCGGCAGCGTGAAGCCATAACCCACCACCACCACCACCATAAACGGCACCACGCCAAATTTGTTGCGGGCGAGGAGGTCGTTCACCATCACGTTCGCCAGCGCCAGCGGCACCATGGCCAGCGCATACCACGGGATCAATGCGGACGTCGCCGCCACGTAGTTGGTGGTGTAAACAATCTTCACCACGATCGGTCCGAACAGCCACAGACCCAGTCCGCCGCAAACCGCCAGCACCGCCGTGCCCAGAACCACGAGGTTGAACAGATTGCTTTTTTCCGACTTCGCCGCCGCGTGGACGATTTTGGGAAACATCACCGCCGCCAGCGGCAGCACCAGCCACAGCAGCGCGCGTGACAACGTCCCCGCCGCGACATACGGCGCCATTTCGTCGCCGGTGAAATACGCCTTCGCATACATCGTGTCGGCGGTGAACATGAACTGGCACGCGCCGAAGCCGAACAGCAGCGGCGTGATCTGCCGCAATAATTTCTTTCCGTCAAATGCCTCCGCGCGGCCCAGCCACAAATCCCGCGTCCGCCAGATGGCAATGGCCGCGCCCAGGCCGATGCCGATCAGCGCGCCCGTCATCATGCCCGCCGCGCCCAGCGCGAGCGCCATCACCAATATGACTGCCGCCGCAAACCGGACCACGCCGGCCAAAATGGAGGCCCACCCCATCCAGAAAAAATCCTGCCGGCCCTGCAAAACCCCGGTGAACATCGGCACCCACAACGACAGCAGCACCAAAGGCAAGGTCACCAACAGCCCGGCGGCCGAGGGCAGATTCCATCCGGTGACGATCTGCTTTTGAAAAACAAAAATCGCCAACGCTCCCAAAAGCCACACGATGAACGTCCACAGCCACACGATCCGGATCATCCCGGCGAGCTGCCGTTCACGGCCCGTCGCCAGCGCTTGCGCCGTCTGTTGCGCGAAGATCATCTGCAGCGGCATCGTCGGCAGACAGCCCACCACCATCAGCAGCGTGCCGAACGCCGCGTATTGCGCCTCGGGGATGGATTTGGACAGGAAATGCACGCCCCAGGTCATCGCCCCGCCGGCGATGTTGGCGAGCATCAGCCAGCCGCTCTGGCGAAAAAATGCCGCGTGCGGCTTGTGGTCAATGGTGGGGATGGCTCCAGATTTTTCGGCGCTCATGAGGAATATTTTTCGGAAAGTTAAAATTTATGGCAATGAATTGAGGAATCGGACCAGTAAATCCTTCGCGCGTTCAAGCTGCGCCAGCGAAATCCACTCATCCGCCGTGTGTGCCTGCGCAATGTCGCCCGGTCCGAAGACCACGCTGGGGATTCCGCCCGCCGCCAGCACTGCCGCGTCGCAAAAATAATCCACGCCTACCGGCCGCGTCTGATTCGCGCTCTGTAAAAAGCGGCGCACGAGCGGCAGCTTGGGATTGGTTTCCAAGGCCAGTGCCGGCGCGAGCTTGGTGCTGGAAATTTTGGCGGACAACTTTTTCGCCCGTAACAGCGCGTTGATTTCGCGGCGAACGGAGGTTTCCGTTTCGCCCGGCAGCGTCCGCCGGTCAATCGCGATCAGGCAGCTATCCGGCACGATGTTGGGCTGCGTGCCGCCGGAAATTGTTCCCACGTTCACCGTGCCGTGGCCGAGCAGTTTGTGCTTCCGGCATTTCAACTGCGCGGCGTAATCCGTTTCCAGAACGTTCACGATGCAGGCCATTTCATGCACGGCGTTTTTGCCGAGGTGCGGCGTGGCTCCGTGCGCCGCGCGGCCGCGCGTGGTGAGTTCCAGCCACAAACTGCCCTTGTGCGCGGTGACGACTTGCATCTTCGTGGGCTCGCCCACGATGGCGAGATCGGCCTTGAAACCGCTGGCGGCCAGCGCGCGGGAACCGGCCTGACCCTGTTCCTCATCAATCAAGCCGGCAAAAACAATTTCCGTTTCGCGCGGACGGCTTTTGGACCCGGCCAGTGCGCACACCGCAGACAGCATGGCGGCGACGGAACCCTTGGTGTCGCAGGCGCCGCGACCGTGCAGCCGGCCGTTTTTGCGCTGCGGAATGAATTGGGTTCCCTCCGCGCCGACGGTGTCCAGATGCGGCGCGAGCAGAATGGTTCGCCGGATGGGATTGGGCGGCAGCAGGCGGGCGATGATGTTGGCGCGGCCGGGTAAAACTTTTTGGAATTCCACCTCCAACCCAGCGCGGGCGGCGGCGACGGCGAGGAAATCAGCGACATTTTTTTCGCCGGCAGCCGGATGACGCGGCGGCAGGAAAGCCGGATTCACGCTGGGCAGCGCGATGAGTTCCGCCAATAATTTTTCCGTGCGCGTCATGGCGGGAGGATGGCACAGGCAACACAGCGACGAAAGGAGGAAACGGAAATTGCCCCTGAAAATGATGGTGGCCAGTATTTTTTCTGGCTTGGTGGCGAAATCCTGAAGCTCACTTCTCCGTTTGCATTTGGTCGTTGGAATAGGCAATTTAATTCCAAAAACTGATGCCGATGGAACTTCAAATCATCCGCGCCCATGAATTCATCCGGCTGGGAGCCAAGGGTCGTTTCGACCTGAAGGCCAGCAAGGAGGCATTGCGGACCATCGCCCTGGCCTGCTGGAAACGTGGCATCAATCAGGCTTTAATTGACCTGCGCGCCCTGCATCCCGGACCGAAGCCGGTGTTCACGCCGCAGGATCTCGCGACCTTGGTGAAGACATTTCGCGAAATCGGCTTCACGCATCAGCAGCGGCTCGCCGTGCTTTACGGTTCCGACCCGCATCACCGGGCGCGGCAGTTCGCTTTCATCGCCCGCCTGAAAGGCTGGAAAGTGAAGGCGTTTGGCGATTTTGAAGAAGCGGTGGCCTGGCTTTCCGAAGCGGATAGCGCCTTGGCCACTCCGGTGGCTATGCAGGAAATCCCCATTCGACAGGGCAAAATCATGAAAGCCATGGCCGTCAAAATCGCCGCCAAGGTAGAACCCGTCTTGCATTCGAAAATTTCCGTGAAATCGTCAACCCGCCCCGTAGCCAGCCCATCCCGCCTGAGTCCCTGAAAAATTAACATGGTGGTAGGTGCTGGATTCGAACCAGCGAAGGCGTAAGCCGACAGATTTACAGTCTTACTGGCAAATAGCGTTTTTATTGGTTATTTAGGTATTTCGTTGTTCACGTGACAGGTAAGTGACATAATTGTGTGGTTCTAACACTGAATCACCGATATGAAACACCTAAAACCCAAAATCACTACTCGCCGCTATCCCAGCGGAAAAATTGGTTACTGCGTAGATGCCGGAAGCGTAAATAACAAACGGCCACGCCGTGCCTTTCCAACAAAAGCCGCCGCCGAAGAATACGCAGCCCAACTTCAGCGGGCGCGGATAAAAAATGGCGAGATGATTTTTTCCTTAAACAATCGTCAACAATTGGAAGCAATTCGTTGTTTTGAAAAACTTAAAACATCGGAAGCCACCCTAACAGACGCAGTGGATTATTATTTGCGCCACAACAAACCCAAGAATGGGAAAAAGCTCGTTTCCGAGGTCGCCACAGAATTTGTGCAGATCAGAAGACAAGGGGGTTACAAGGCTCGTTATGTGAAAGCTTTGGATGCTAGTTTTGGTATTTTCAACGAACCTTTTGGAAAGCGTTTTATCCATGAAATTAGCAAGACGGAAATTGAAGATTGGTTGAATAATCGAACAGTCTCCAAAGACAGCAACGAAAAATACTCAGCAATAACCAAGCGAAATTACCTGCGTGATTTGGGGATGCTGTTCAAACATGCAACCGAAGAGGGTTACTGCGCGGAAAATCCAGTCAAACGGATCAAGAAACCCAAGCTCGTTGATAAAGAGGTTGAAATTTACAAAGTCAGCGAGGCGACTGTCCTATTGTCTGCCGCACACCATTTTGATTCCGCGCTAGTTCCCTGTATTGCCATCGGGCTTTTTGCCGGCCTTCGCCGCAGTGAAATTGAAAAGTTGGACTGGAATGAAATTAATTTAGAGAGCAGGCGCATTGAAGTAAAAGCTGCGAGTGCAAAAACCTCACAGCGCCGGTTCGTTACTATTTCCGAAAATCTTTACAAATGGCTGAAACCGCATGAGAAAATGGAAGGATCAGTTGTGTTCATCGGCTGGAGTGACCGTTGGGAAAAACTTTTTAAAAAGACAGAAATAACTAAACGGCCTAAAAATGGTTTGCGGCACAGTTTCGGTTCTTATCACCTTGCACGCTTTGAAGACGCGAGCAAAACCGCGATGCAAATGGGACATGAATCTAACAAGATGCTTTATGCGCATTATCGTAAATTGGTGACACCCGAAGATGCTGAATCATATTGGAACATTATCCCGCCAAAGGGAGCCATCATGCTCACTCACCAGACAGACAGAACCCGCCAATCGAACGCTGCAAAAGTGAAACGGCTCATCCGCGAATTAGACCAAACAGTCTCTAGCAACTAAAAATGGCACCATAGAAAGTAATACGTTGTTTTGAGGTCAAAAAATATCCACTCTGGAAGTGGAATGATTGACACGGTTCGGTATTATCAAGATTGGGAATTTTTGAAAGACCCTCCAATCGGAAAGTTCATGTTCAGGTTGGATGCTGACTCCGATTTGAGAGTGGGCGGAAAGAACAGCATCATTCAATGGGTGGAAGTTTCCCTGCCGAGAATGGTTTATGACGACAATTATCGGCTTATTGCTTCGCAGGCTAAAATTGATGAAGCCTTCGCCAAGATTGACAGCATTCTCAAGAAAATAGCCAAACCCATCAGTGAGCTAAGGCACTTCACAAGAGTTGATTTGGTTTGGCATTTTCCTTCTGCCCCGCCCCAAAAATTTCTTTTTTGTCACGAGCACGCGAATCATCCAGACGTGAAGAAGAGCGTCGCTGTTTATCGTAATAATTTCAAGGTCAACACAGTCGAATGGCGCGGGGATAAAATAAAAATAAAGATGTATGACAAGACCAACAAAAAGATTAAATCGCCTCGTTCAGTTGTTCGTGTTGAAATCGAATTAAGAGGCACGAAATTGCGAAAGGAATTTCAAAACAATAAAAAAGCTCCCGTTAATCAATTGATGCTCATGGAGTGCTATTTAGTTTACCGCGCTATTTTGCAAAAATTTCGCCCGAAGACAGTTAAAAAGTTAAAGGCAAAAGATGAAGCACTTTTTCACGCCGAGATGCACGGTTTTCAGATAATTGAAAAATTAATCAGCACCATGGAAATGCAAGCCGCACGGAAATTCCGGCAAAAATTCCAAGCGTATGCTTTTAAGCATTATCAAATTGATTGGGACAAACTTCTTCCGGCCAATTCACTTCCTAAAAAATTTGACTCCATTAGTCGAAAGCCGAGCAAAAAGTTTTCGTTCCCGAAGACAAATCCAAAACGCACCACAAAAATGCGAGTCAGAGAGATTTAACAGATGCCCCGCAATCGCGCGCATTTGCCCTTTAACGCGCTTTTACCCATCAAGCCACCCCTGAGTGCTGAAACAGCCCTTTTGAAGATTCGTATTGAGTGTCCCGTATGCCTTAAATCCTTCAAATCTCACTCCTTGTCGTCCAAACACACATGCGACGGTTGATTTTTTCCCGGCGCGGCATTGTTTCATAAATAGAAATGACTTCGCGCCACAAAACTAACAAAACACGAATCAGCCTTTTTGGAAGCGATTCGATTATTAAAATACAGCAAGTTTGCTGCATATTATTCAGTGAAGTCCTCAAAAGACCAAAACACGTCTCCCCTATCCTCTCAAAAACCGGTTTCAAAAGTTCAACGTTAAATTCCGCAGGTCAAAAAATAAAAAAGGCGCGGAAAAGTGATTGGAAATCGTCTCGTTTCGGAAAGAGAGAACTCATTCGTTTCGCATGAGAGCGATTTTGAGCAAACGCGAGCAGACTTTTGGCCGTGAAATGAAAGGAGCTGTCTTTTAATCGGAGGATACGAGCAGTCACCCAAGAAGGTGATGGCAAGACGGTTGGCTCGCAAGATTTGCAGAAAAATCGAGAGCGCGGATTGCCAAAAAAAGTATTTGATACAGGTTTATATTGTATTATGGTTTGACAACACGCGTGGAAACAAAATCACTTCGGGCCAATTTAAGCGAAAAGAAAACTGGATACATCAACGAAAGCACGATGGTTGATGATTTATCTGCCCTTGTAGTTAGGAACCAAAGCCCAGTTCGCTGCCGACAAATTTCCCATGAATTTGATTATTCCTCTGGGCGGACTGATCTGGTCGGCTTGGGAAGCAGAAAGTCAGTTCACGCATTTGAAGCAAAGTTGACAAAATGGCGTGATGCACTTCATCAGGCGCGTCGAAATACGGTCTTCGCACATTATTGTTACGTTGCGCTGCCAACGCAGGCAGCTATGTTGGCGATTAAAGCAAAAGAGGATTTCCTGCGATTCGGGATCGGGTTGGTAATCGTTAGCAAAAGGGAAGCTAAGCTGGCAATCAAACCGCGTCGCAATAAACCGCTTTTCCCTTGGATGACCAAAACTGCACGCACACAATTAGCAAAGTCTTAAAAGGGAGAAAAAGGGAATTGGGAATTTAATGAATGCTAAACCAGAATTAACAGAAATTGCGAAACTGATAGCGGGCGAAATGGGGTTAACAGATGTCCACTTCTGCGGGAAGGGAGCTTTTAAGGAAACGTTTAGGGTCAAAGATAAAAATCAAAGGTTTTGTGCCCTCAAACTGGTTGACCGCACAAAGATTGACCTTGTGCGGACGGAGCGAGAAATTGAAGCGTTAAAACGCTGCGATTCTCAGCGTGTTGCAAAATTCTTTGGCACTCGGAATTTCACTTCACCAGATGGCCGATTATTTGATGTCATGCTAGAGGAGTTTTTTGATGGCGGGTCTTTAGAAGAGAAAATCCTGTCGGCTGCTCTTTCAAAGACCGAAGTTATCAATTTAGCTGAAGGTCTTTTTTGGGCAGTGCGTGATTTGCATCAGGCCAAACTCGTTCATAGGGATATTAAGCCAGCCAACATAATGTTTCGCAACGGGAACCCCGATCCTGTTCTGGTTGATTTCGGGCTAGTTCGAGATTTGAGTCAAATATCAATTACCGCAAGCTGGTTGCCTCATGGACCAGGAACACCACTTTTTGCATCGCCTGAACAACTCAATAATGAAAAAGCCTACATTGATTGGCGTAGCGACCAGTTTTCCATTGGCGTGATGATTAGCCTACTGCTTACAAATCGGCATCCCTATCAAACCGACCCGGCAAATCTTGCTAGCGCAATACCAGCCACACATCAGAGGAAAGGCCCTAGCCATGAATTTAAAACGACAATGACAAATTTGGGATTGCCGTCAGTCGTTAAAATGGTGAGTGCATGGCCTGTGCAACGATTTTCAAATCCAGACCAAGTGTTGTTAACATTCCAAACTCAAAAAAAATAAGACTATGTCAGCATATCTTCAAATGGGGAACGATTCAAACAACTTGGTTTTAGGGCCAAGCAAAATTAGCGGGTTCAGTGGTTTGATTCTCAGTCCAGTAAACGAATCTCAGCAAGATTTAACAGTAGGAATAAAAAAACTCAGGGAAAATAATTCGTTTGATATTATTTTTGATCCGCAACTTTATTGCCCTCAGTTTGAACGTGGACAGCTTGGATCTCATGCATATTTCCCCGAAGATTTGGACACGGCTGACTATTCCTCAGATGGTTGGTGGAACAAAATAATAAACAAACTTGTTGAAGAAGTGACTCTGTTAGAGGTTGACGCTGTTTGCTCCCCCGCGCCACTACCCAAAAAATACACCGCTGACTACTACTCCAAAATTGTCGAGATATATTCAAAAATGTCCGGTGCTCTGAACGGGAGTTCAATTAGGCCGGTTATGACAGTTTGCGCAGCGTTGAAAGATTTAGCTCAGGTTGAGGATGCATTGCAAATTGCTTCCATCATCACCACATGCAGCCCCAATTCAGTTTACTTGGTTATCGAATCAGAAGTTGAACCGCGCCGGGAAATATCTGATCCCAATATGGTAAACCTAATGGCACTCGTTTCATTACTTGAAAAATCTGGTTGTCAAACAATCGTGTCACACTGTTCGTCTGATATGATTTTGATGAAATTTGCCGGTGCGAGTCATTGCGCATCAGGCAAATTTTTTAATCTTCGGCGCTTTACACGCAGTCGCTTTGACGAGCTTCAAGATGAAGGTGGAAGGCAAATTGCATATTGGTTTGAAAACAATCTGATGGGATTCCTTCGGCGAGCCGATCTGGCTCGCATAGGACAAGCGGGACATGCCGAGTTCATTGGTGGAGAAAATTCATCAAACAAATTTTCTGAAGAAATAATCAATCAGTTTAGGAGCGAGCCGAAAAAGCCTTGGCTAGCATTGAGCTGGCGTCAATATCTCAATTGGTTTGCTGCAACTGAAAATCAATTATCAGAAACAAATGCTCAAACCATTGTAAAAAGCTGGCTAAAGGATGCTGAAATACGCTGGAAACAAATTTCAGATGAAGAAATTCTTTTGGATGAAGAACGTAATAATGGCAGTTGGATACGTCCTTGGAGACAGTTTTTAGGTGACTTTAGCAAACTGCCCATTTAACTGGCAGTAAGCGGTTCAACGTTAAATAAAACTCATTCGCCCTTCACAACAGGGCGAATTGTCCGCGCTTCCAAAATCATTTTTTCTAGCGGCAGGCCTAACGCCTTGGCGATTGAATCAGCGGTATCAATTGTCGGGGTGCTTTTCCCATTTTCAAGCAAGCCAACGTAGGTTTGATGAAGTCCTGCCCGCTCTGCCAACGCAGCCTTGCTAAATCCCTTTGCCAGCCTGCGGCGTTTTACCACAGCCGCGAAAGCATCTGACAAGTTAGCTTTTGGCATCCGTGCAAGGATGCGGAGCAGAGAAGCATGACATGGATAAGAATATATTCTTGCCTCTTTATCGGTATTGAGAATAAATGAAGGGCCACTCTAAAACATCGTTCAAAGGGATTTATGCTAACAGGAATAATAAGCTTCATGCTCGCTGTGCTGATATTGTTCATGGCTGTCATTTGCCTAGGCAATTTGCCCAGCATGAGCATGGACAGTTTTATGGGGTTCATTGTGCTGCCGTTCTTGGTTTTAAGCTTGGCCGTCAAGGTGTTCCTAAAAAGGAGCAGGCACGAAAATCAACAGAATATAATGAACTCCAAAGTTCCAAAAGGGGCTGGTAGCAGTGCATCTACTGATAATTGCGAGGTTATTTTCACTGGTCACGAAACGCCAAAAAACTTGCGCGCTGCTTTGCCAATGATGGGGGGCGACGATGTAATGACTCTAAAATGGAAAGGCTTAAATGACACAATCCAAGTCATACGAGAAAATGACCAATACCTGCTTGCGTATTGTTCGCCCAAAAAAAGCTACTCATACAAAGGGACCCTAAATTTGAAGATTACGGCTGATTTGCTAGCCGCATTTCAGCAACCCGACTACATGGCAGACGCTTTTTGGGTCTATTTAAACAGAAAGACCCCCGTGGCTGTTTATGAGGAAAAACAATCGCAGCCAGAATCTCAGTCGGCACACTTAAAAAACAACGTGGCGCAACGGTTTGAAGAAGATCAATTACGCCACGAAGACACAAACGAAGCCTCAAGTGATGATTTTGAGGGTGGAGATTCCATTTCACTATGCCCGAAATGCAATTCGGAACTGGTCGTTCATCCAGCGGATATTGTGTGTCCGACATGTGATGCCCCGCCCAAAGAATACGCTGTATCTCCAACCGATGCCCAATGCCCCAAATGTCATTCTGTCTTGATAATCTGCAAAGCGCACATGACATGTCGCGTTTGTGATGTGCCATCTTCGCCAGTGAAAAGCAACTAGCACGGCAAAGCCATAAATCGAGTGACAGGTGAGTGACGTGAGCAGAATGGAATAGAAGCAAAAATCTGCGTGATAGTGAAAAATCAAAAAAACGGCCTAAAAACGGGCTTCCCCCTTATCATTTCATGGGAAGAACATGGTGGTAGGTGCTGGATTCGAACCAGCGAAGGCGTAAGCCGACAGATTTACAGTCTGCACCCTTTAGCCACTTGGATAACCTACCAACCGTGTAAGGTTTATTAGTTAGCCAGAGCACGGCTATCGGTTCAAGTTCAAATTTATCTCAAAACGGTTGGCGGGCTGATCCTGAACGGCCAAAATCCTAAATTGTGCAAACCCGCCGCTTGATTTAAGCTGGCCGGATGTTCGATTCGTTAAGCACCAAGCTCCAGAATGCCTTCAAGAACCTGCGCGGCCTCGGGAAAATTTCCGAGGCTAACGTCGGTGACGCACTACGCGAAGTCCGCATGGCGCTGCTGGAAGCTGATGTGAATTTCAAGGTCGCCCGCGATTTCATCGAGCGCGTCAAAACCAAGTCGCTCGGCGCGGAGGTCATTTCCAGCGTCCAGCCCGGCCAGCAGATCATCAAGTTCGTCAGCGACGAACTCACCGCGTTGCTCGGCTCGGAAAACGCCGCGCTCAAGCTCGACGGCAATCCGGCTTGCCTGATGATGGTCGGCCTCCATGGCGCAGGTAAAACCACTTCGTCGGGCAAACTCGCCAAGTTGCTCAAGAAACAAGGCCGCGCACCGTTGCTCGTCGCGGCGGATGTGTATCGTCCGGCGGCGATGGACCAGCTCGAAACCCTCGGCAAGCAGGTTGAAGTTCCCGTCTTCATCAAGCGCGGCGAGACGGATGTTCTTAAAATCGCCCGCGAGGCGATGGACTTCGCCAAGGCGAATCACTGTAACACGATCCTCTTCGACACCGCGGGCCGTTTGCAGATTGACGAACCGCTCGTGCAGGAACTCGTCCGCCTGCGCGACCTCGTGAAGCCGTCGGAAATCTTGCTCGTGCTCGATGCGGCCACCGGCCAGGAAGCCGTGAACGTCGCCACGCATTTCGACCAGGCGCTGAACATCACCGGTTCGATCCTCACGAAACTTGACGGCGACGCGCGCGGCGGCGCGGCCTTGAGCATGAAGTCCGTGACCGGCAAACCCATCAAATTCGCGGGTGTCGGTGAAAAGCTGGACGAGTTTGAGCCGTTCCATCCTGAGCGCATGGCGTCGCGGATTCTCGGCATGGGCGACGTCGTCAGCCTCGTGGAACGCGCCGCCGAGGCCGTCACGGAAGACGAGGCCAAGCGCATGGAAGAGAAGATGCGCAAAGGCGAATTCTCGCTGGAAGATTTTCTGGAGCAGTTGCGCGCGATGAAGAAGCTGGGTTCGCTCGAAAGCATTGTGAAGATGCTGCCCGGCGGCGGCGACGCGCTGAAGCAGATGGACATCGGCAAGCAGGAGAAGGAATTCAAACGCATGGAAGGCATGGTCTGCGCGATGACGATGAAGGAACGCCGCAATCCGGTCATCCTCAACGCCAGCCGGCGTCGCCGCATTGCGGTGGGCAGCGGCGTGACGGTGACGGAGCTGAACACGATGCTCAACAAATTCTTCCAGATGCAGACGATGATGAAAAAGATGGGCAAGATGTCCAAGATGATGGGCAAAATGGGCGGAGCCATGCCGGGAATGTTCCGGCGCTGAGCCGAATCCAGGCAGTTAAAGCCGGGTTTAACCACGGATGGACACAGATGGAGCATAAAGCCCCCGGCTGGTGGGGCGAGACTCCCGGCGAGCCGTCAGTCGTGGGTTCACGGCGGCTCGCGGGGACGCTCGCCCCACCAATCCACCAATAATTCCATTATCTGCGTCCATCCGTGGTTGAAATGTTTTTCCACTGCATGGATTTGGCCAAGGGATCCAGACCACAGAGCATTTCCTGCGTCCAACCTTTGCACTTCAACTTGACGCGGCGGGCAAAGCAGCTTTTCATTCGGGGATATGAAAAAGATTTTACTTTGGTCCCTGTTGTTCACTCTCGCCGTCGGTGTCGCGCCCGCACAGGATGCCGGCACGCAACAGCAGATTGATAAATTGAGCGGGCAGATCCAGGATTTGCTCGCGTCCCAGGAGCAGCAGGGCAAACGCCTCGATGCGCTGGCCAAGCAGATTTCCGAGTTGAGCGACAAAGTCAACACACCCGCCGCCAATCCCGACAACGCCAGCCGCGACGACCTGAAAAATCTCGCCGAAAAGGTTCAGGAGATTGACAAGAAACGCCAGTCGGACCGCGACCTGATTCTCAAGGAAATCGAGAAGCTCGGCAAAATCGGCGGTGCCCCCAGCCATAAAAGCGCCGCCGTCACGCCGCTGCCGGATGACACGGCGACCGCGCCGGCCACGCCGCAAAAGGGCTACGAATACAAGGTGCAGGCGAATGACACTGTTTCGGCCATCGCCAAAGCCTATCGCGATCAGGGCGTGAAGGTGTCGGTGGGCGATATTCTCAAGGCGAATCCCAAGCTCGATCCGGCGAAGCTCTACGTCGGGCAGAAGATTTTCATTCCCGATCCGAACGCGAAGTGAGTTGGCTGATGCGGACTGCCAGTCGTGGTTCCGTTAGTGCGTGACAAAGACAAAGATTACGATACCCAGCGCGATGCGATACCAGCCGAAGGCGTTGAAGGTGTGGGTCTGGACGTAGCGCAGCAGCCATTTCACGGCGATGAAGGAGACGACGGCGGCCACGACGGTGGCGAGCAGCAGCATTCCCCAATCTTCCTTCGGCGCGCCGATCACCGGATGATGGATGGTTTTGAAAATTTTCCAGCCGCCCGCCGCAAGCATCGTCGGGATGCCAACGAGGAAGGAAAATTCCGTGGCCGCCGGCCGGCTCAGGCCGAGCAGCAGGCAGAACACAATCGTCGCACCGGAACGCGAGGTGCCGGGGCAGGTGCCGGCGATGAGCTGGCCGATGGCGACGGCGATGGCGACGGTCCAAGTGATTTCATTGGTCAGCTTCTTTCCGCGCAGGAAAAATTCCACGGCCAGAAACGCAATGCCGCCGAGGAGCAGCGCCCAGGCGATGGGCGCGGAGGTTTCCGGCAGCTTGAAGCCTTTTTTGTCCAGCACCAGGCCGACTGCGCCGGTGATGGCAAAGGCGACGAACATTTTCAAGAGGTAATCGAATGTCTCCTTCTCGCGCCATTCGAAAACGAATTTATAGAGGCGCTGCGGGAAGAGCGGCAGCACGGCGATGACCGCGCCGCATTGGATGACGATGTTGAAGAGGTCGGACTTCTCGACGTGGAGCAGATGCTCGGCGACGAGCAAATGGCCGGTGGAGGAAACGGGAATGAACTCCGTGATTCCTTCGACGATTCCTAAAATTAACGCGATGATCCAGTCAGGCATGAATTATTTAGGGGTGAAGTCGTGGCCGGGAGCAAGGAGGAATTCCTTCCAACGCGCCGGAATAATTGCGTCACGGGTTCATTTTTTGCCCCAGAAATTTTTCCCTTCCTCGGAGAGTTGCTTGACCTTGATTTGGCCGAGGATGGCGTGCCAGCCGATGTAGATCTTGTGCCACTGCGCTTCCAATGCGCGCAAGCCGCCTTCGCCCATGTCGCTCAAGGCGCGCAGGGACGGCGCGTTGGTGATGAGGGAATGGATTTCCTCGCGCGAGGGCGACTGGACCTCGATGCTGGCGTAAATCAATTCCAGTTCCTGCACGATGATGCTTTTCATCTCGAGGAAATGGTTGTCATCGGCGGCCGTGAATTTCTTGGTCCGCGCGGTGGCGATGAACTGGTTGAATTGTTTCCAGCATTCGATGTGGGTTTCGATCTGGGTGACGAGTTGGTTGATTTCCTTGGGCGTCATGAGCGTGAATTTTTAGGCGTTGCGAGCAACACGGTTTGGGGCAGGAGGAAAATGATGGCGCCGCCGCGCAATTCGCGGGCGGTGATGTGCAGGCTGCCGAAATGCAGGCTGACCTCGGCGAGCGGCATTTCGGCGCTGCGGGCTTCGCGAAAAAGTTCCAGGACATCGCGCCCGATGTCGCGCAGCAGGTTGCGGGAATAGGCCGACGACACGGTGGTGGTGAGGATCTCGCCGTTGCGATCCACCGTTACGGTGCCGGTGGGCAACTGTTGCACCGCGGCGCGGCCGCGAAAAAATCGTCTTAAGAATCCCATGATGCAATTAGTTTTCGGGTTTTTTCCACTAAATTGCCGTCGGCATCTGCCGGCCAGCCGACGAGGAAAATTTTATCTTCATGGTTCATGACCAGCACTTGACGTTCCATGTTTTTCCCGGCGACCTGCAGGACCGGTCCGGCCTCCAACCGTTCACCGAGCCGGCGGGCGATGCTGGCGGCGACACGCGCCCAGCCGGCGGGTGCCGTGGAACGTGTTCCGAAAACTTCGGGTTCCCCCATGCCGTCTGGCGGCAGGCTGATCACGAACTCCGCGCCTTCACGCGTGAGCTGGGCCAGCTTCCACATCGTTTTCCGGTGGGTGGATTGCTCGGTGGCATCCTGGCCCAGAGGTTGGGCAGTTTCATCCATGTCCTGGGCGGTTTCCAGCAGCAGGGCGTTCACCGGTTTGAAAATGGTGCGTTCGCGGTTCGGTTCGGCGGGATGATTTTCAAACGTGCCCGATTTCCACGCGAGAATTCGGCGGAAGGCGGCTTCACCGCGGGCGCCGGCGGCTTCGGCGTCAATCAATTCGCCATCCTGTAGCCACAATTTCGCCACCAGCGGGCCGCGGCTGATGCGGAGGACCGTGGAGCTGCGGGAAAGACATTCCATCTGGATGATGTCCATGAGGCTTTTGCTCTGGATGCCGCGGAAGCCCGGTTCATCATCGCGGCCCAGGAGTGATTCGAGACATTCGTTGAACATCTTGGCGTTGCTCTGCATCTCCATCTTGATCCAGAACAAATCCACGCCGAGCGCGTAGGCACGCGAGCGATATTCTTCGTCTTCGAGCCCGCTCAAGACCACGGTGCGCAATTCCGGGTGGCGGCGGCGCACGATGGAAAGCACCTGCAAGCCGTCCATGCGCGGCATTTTCAAATCGCAGATCAGCAGGCGCACCGGTTCGGATTCGAGGATGGCGAGGGCGCGCTTGCCGTTGTTGGCGATGAGCACTTCCGGATGACTCGGCAGCGTGGAGAGCAGTTCCCGGCTCAAGATGAGCCAGTCTTCGTCGTCATCTAAAATCAGAATTTTATGTCGTTTATCCATGGTCACGCCCAGCTACGGCTAACCGCGCTGCCGGGAAATTACAAGTGCTAAAAGCGTTGAGCTGTCCAGTAAGCAAGCCCCGTTCCGCGCGCCCGACTTTTTCCAATTTTGGCGCGGGGTATGGCTGAAAGCGGAAGTGGTGGGGATTTCCGTCGATGGCGCCGGCCGGCCGGCGCCAGCCTTTCCGGTTTAAATCAGGACAATTCAGGACATACCCGGCGCCACCAGTCCAGCAGTGGGACAAAAACAAAAAAATTTACCCTTGGCTGCGGCTGGCTTGGTTTCTGCTAAAAGGAGGTTGTCCGAAAGTTGAACGGGTCAACCAAGAAAGCCAAACGTCATGTCAAATACGGTCAAATCAAAATTCGCCGGCCTGCTCCGCGGTCTTCTGCGGCGCGGGGACCGGGAGACCACCCCTGCCGAGCGCCCGGTGACCGCCACCGCGCCGGCTGAAGCTACGCCCGCGCCGGTTGCCGCCTCCGCCCCGTCGGCGCCGCCCGCGCCGCCCGCGCCGGCGGTCCAGCCCGCCACCGTGCCGCCGAACGAAAATGAGATTGCCGTGCCGCTCGCGCCCATCATCGCCGGTCTGCCGCTGGAACTGCGCGCCAAGATTGCTTCCATTCCCGCTCCTGGCATGACGATCAATTTGCCCGTTGAAACCGTGCTCTCGCAACTCGCCTTTGGGGCGGTGAAAATTTCGTTTGGCGAACTGCGGCAAATGGCCGTGGGCGTCTTTGTGAATTCCGGCGGCGAACTGGACAACAAAACCGTCAGCCTGCCTTTGGGCGATATTCTCGCCCGGCTCAATCCCGTTTTGCTCGCCCGCCGCAGTGCCACCAAGGTGGAAGTGGCGGAAGATATCAACGGGCCCTTCGGCTCGCGCAATACGGCCGTTACCTTTACTTCCCAGCCGTTGAAATCGCCGACCCCGCCGGCATCGCGTGCACCGATTGCCACCGATGTGGCCATCCGGATGAATACGCCGGTCGTTCCGCCCGCCGCCGCGCCGGCTATGCAGCCCTCGGCCCCGATCGCTTTTCGTCCGCCGCCGGGCGCCGGCCGTTTCGTGACGCCGACCCCGCTCAACAACGGCCAATCAGCCCCTCCGGCCCCGGCCAATGGCCAACAGGGAACCAATGGCACCAACGGAAATCATGCAAAAAACGGTAATAACGGATTAAATGGCGGCAACGGCAGCAACGGTCATCATGCCCCGCCACCGTCCGTTCCGTTCCCGGTTGTGCCGCCGACCCCGGCTCCCAAGCCTGCGCCGGCCCCGAAACTTTCAGCTGCGCCCGCTCCTGTTCCAACGCCTGCCCCCGCTCCGGTGGCACCGCGTCCGGAGCCCGCGCAGCCGACGATTTATGCCGCCCTCTGGGATCTGGCGGAAAACTGGCCCCAGGAATTGAAGGATGAAATCTCCCGCAACGCCCTGACGAATTTAAGCGTTCCGCTGGCCGGCAACATTGTGGCCCCGGGTATGAAACGCGGCCGGATCACGATGGTCTGGAAAGAACTGCGCACGCTCGCCAAGCCAAGTTCCATGCCCTCGCCGAACGACGGCTTGGAACTGGATTTGCCGCTGAAGGTCGTCGCACCGCTGTTTTTTGCGGCCCTGAAAAATGCGCCCAAAGCCCGGAAGACCACCTCGGTTTCCGCCGAAATCCCCAATCTGTTCTTCGGCTTCCCGCAGGCTGCGCCCACGCCGCCGGTGCCGTTGACGCCGCCGGTTTCGCCCGTCGCCCCGTCATTGCCGGTGAGCGCGCCCAGCCCGGTCGAGAAAAAAATCAGCGAATCGAATTCCAATTTCTACGTCTGGGGTGATGGCGACGAAATTCCCAAGTTTGAGGCGGATTACTCCGCTCCGCCGGTGCCCAACACCGATTTCACCAGCCGCCGCATGATGCCCAAGGACGTCGTGGCCAAGGCCATGACCCTGCGTGGCGTGAACGGCGCGGTGGTGACGCTGCCGGATGGCCTGCGCGTGGCGAGCGAAGTCCCGGCGGAGTTCAACGCCGATACTTTGGCCGCCTTCATCCCGCAGATGTTCGAGCGCATGAACCAGAGCGCCCGCGAACTGCGGATGGGTTCTTTAAACAATGTAAGTTTCACGGTCGGCAACGTGCCGTGGCGGATCATTCGCGTGAATGCCGTTTACCTCGCGGCCTTTGGCCGTGCAGGTGTGTCGTTGCCGTCAGCCGAGCTGACGGAGCTGGCGGAAGAACTGGATCGAAAAAAATCTTAACCGGAGAATAATTATGGCAATCATCAATCAAGCGACCAAGGAGTTGCAGGTCAAAATCGTGTATTACGGCCCCGCAATGGGCGGCAAAACCACGAACCTCGTGCAGGTTCACGACCACGTCCAAACGCAGGCAGGCAATAAAGGCAAGCTCGTCTCGCTCGCGACGAGCTCCGACCGCACGTTGTTCTTCGACTTCCTGCCCATCGAGGCGATGACGATCAAGGGCTTCAAGACGAAGTTCCAGCTCTACACCGTGCCCGGCCAGGTGATCTACAACACCACGCGCCAGCTCGTGCTGCGCGGCGTGGACGGCATCGTGTTCGTCGCGGATTCGCAATACGAGAAAATGCCGGAGAACGTGGAGAGTTTCCAGAACCTGGTGGACAACTTGAATTCGCTCAAGCTGAACATTGCGGACATCCCCTACGTCCTCCAGTATAACAAGCGCGACCTGCCGAACGCCGCGCCCATGGAATATCTCGAATATCTGCTGAACAACCGCGAGGTGCAGGTGCCCTCGTTTGAGGGCACGGCGCACAAGTGCGAGGGCGTGTTTGAAAGTCTGAATATGATCACCCGCATGTTGCTCCAGAAATACATCAACCAAGCCGCCCCTCAACCTGCTTGAAACAATGGCCACGCTGCCACAACTGATCGAGGAGGATATCCAGCGGCTGAACGAGGCGCTGCGCGAATTCCTCACCCAGACCGACGCCATGACGGCGCTGGTCATTGACAAGGGTGGCTTCCTCATCGCGCATCAGGGCGACGACACGCAGTTCGACCTGACCACCATCGGCGCCCTCGCGTCCGGCGCGTTCATGGCCAACCAGACCATTGCCGGTTTGGTGAATGAAAAGAATTTCAACAGCATCTACCAGCAGGGCGAACAGTTCAGCATGTTCGTCATCAATGTGGATGAACATTGCATGTTGGTCGTCGTCTTCCTGTCGCAAGTCGGCGTCGGCGTCGTGAAATTTTACGCCACCATGGCGGTCAAGCGCATTGCCGCGCAACTGGCCGCCGCCCAGGAACGCGATCCCGGTGCCGGTCTCGACCTCTCCGTCCTGAACGCCGCCAACCCGCAGGAATTTTTCCGCAAGAAAGTGGTCTGACCGTTGGCCGCCGCTGGCTTCTGCAACGGGAAGTCCGGCGGTCACTTCCGCCGGGAAAACTCTGCGGGTTTATTTCGGTTCCACCAGCTTGTCGCCTATGAACACGCGGTAATCCTTGATGTGCCCGCCGCCCTGGCCCTGGCGCGGCACGTAGCGGAAGCCGGAAATCGTCTGCGATTTGCCAAGATTCAAGACCAGTTCGTGCGGATGATTCGGCGAGGCGTTCTTCCATTCCGTGTGCCAGAAATTCGCCGTCTGTCCGTCAATCGCATTCTCCGCCGAGCCGTCTTCGCCCGCGCGCTCCTCGCTGTCCACATAAGCGATGGTCCAGCCGTTATGGCTGATGGCATTGCCATTCGCGTCGAGCAAATCCAGTTCCGCCACGGCGGCGTAAGGCTTGCCATCAAAGGCATTGAGTGATTCCAGGCAGAAGAATTTCCCATTGCCCGGCGCCGTGAATTTAATTTCCTGAGTGTCGTTGCCCGCGGCAAATGAACCGGCATGAACCGGCGTGGCAGAAGTCAGATTCAGTTTCACGGCTGGCCGGTGCGCCTTTGCGAAATCATTTTCGGGACGCAGCTCGTTGAGAATTGGTTTTTCCAGACCCGCGATCTCGGCTTTTTCCGGACCGGTGTAATCTAGAATCACGATTTCATTTTTACCCGTGCGCAGCCAGCAGCCCGGCGCGTAGGCTGTCTGCGACGGGCCGATGTTCCAGAAGCGACCGAGGCAGATGCCGTTCACCCACACCACACCCTTGCCCCAGCCGCGCAAGTCGAGGAACGTGTCGCCGGTCTTTTCGAGATTTACCGTCGCGCGCCAGAAGGCGGGCGCGTCGGTTTTACCAGCCGCAAATTTCAATCCGCCGACCATTTTTTCATCCAGCGGCAGATTGAAGATCTGCCAGCCTTTCAAAACTTCGCCGCCCAGCTTCACCGGCGCGATCAAACCCTTTGGGTCCAGCATTTCCGGACCGAAATTCACACGACCCATCGGCTCCACCAAGATGTCGAGCCGCGCCGCCGCCTTGCGCTCAGGCAAAGTAAGCTTCGCAATGCCACTGCGCCGGTCGAGAAGGCCGACGCGTTTTCCATCGAGGAACACATAGCCGAAATCGTGGATCGCCGCCGCCTCCAGCGTCGTTGCCGGGCCGGCGGGAATTTTCGTGCGATACAGGATGCAGCCGTAGCCTTGGTCGTATTTCTCCATGCTGCGCGGCGTTTCGTCGGTGATGCCGGCGGGAAGATTGTCAAACACGGGCGCAACTTCACTGAACTCCACCGGTGCAAAGCGGATCACGGGATTCGCGGCGGGCGGTTCCGGCAGCGTTTCGCCGGGCAGGAGATATTTCGCGAACAGCGCGCGCGTCTCGTAAAACTTTGGCGTGGCCCAACCAGCTTCGCTGATTGGCGCGTCGTAATCGTAGCTGGAAGTGTCCGGCTTGAACGGCCGGTCGCAGCCGGACCACAGGCCGAACGTCGTGCCGCCATGCGCCATGTAAATGCTGAACGACGCGCCCATGTCGAGCATGAGCTTCAGGTTGGGCAGATAATTTTCCGGCTTGCCGGTATGGTGCGGCTGGCCCCAGGTGTCGAACCAGCCGGGATAGAATTCGCTGCAGATCAGCGGGCCGGTCGGCTGGATCTTGCGGACTTTCGCGAAATTATTCACGACGTCGCTGCCGAAATTTCCCGCCTGAAACAGATTGGTGAGGAGTCCGTTTTTCATCTGGTCAGGCGGATTGCAGGCGAACAACGGCACGTCAAAACCCGCGGCCAGCAAGGCGTTTCTGATTTCGTTCATGTAGCCGGCATCCTTGCCGAAGAAGCCGTATTCGTTCTCCACCTGCGCCATGATGATGGGGCCGCCGTGGGTGATTTGCAGCGGGCCGAGCACGCGGCCGACTTCCTTGAGATATTTTTTTGCAGGTTCCAGATAGCGCGGATCGCGGCTGCGAAGCTTCACGCCGTCGTCCTTGAGCATCCACCACGGCGTGCCGCCCATTTCCCATTCGGCGCAGGCATACGGACCGGGCCGGAGGATGACCCACAAGCCTTCCTCCTGCGCGATGCGGCAAAATTCCGCCGCATCCGCCTGACCGCTCCAGTTGTATTCACCCGGCTTCGGCTCGTGCATGTTCCAGAAGAGATAGGCGCAGACGGTGTTCAAGCCCATCGCCTTGGCCATCTGCAAACGATGACGCCAATATTCCTTCGGCACGCGCGCCGCGTGGATTTCGCCGCAGCGGATCTGGAATTTCTTCCCGTCCAGCAGAAAATCATTCGTGCCGATGGCAAAAGTGTGGGTCGGGGTTTGCGCCGGCAGGCTGGCGGCGAGCAGGACGGTGGTGGAAAAAATGGCAAACAGCTTCGGGGCGGTCATGGGCGTATGATGCGTTTCCAACCGGCGGGCGGCAACGATTTTGCGCTTTCGCCCGGAAATTTTTCTGTGAACATTTGCGGCTCACGTTTGTCTCAAACGACGAAACAAAATGCGGTCTGTCTTGAAAACATTGCTGGTGCTGTTTGCGGTCGCGCTGCTGGCGCGGACGGTCGCCGCCGCATCTTTTACCGCGTCGCTGGACCGGGATGCCATCACGCTTGGCGAAAGCGCGACGCTGTCGCTCGCCTTTGAAGGGGGACAGTCCAAAAACGTCCCGGTGCCCAGCGTGCCCGGCTTGCAGATCACCCAGATCGGCAACTCCCAGAATTTCAGCATCGTGAACGGCGCGATGAGTTCCACCATCACCGTCACTTTTTCCGTGACCGCGCGGCAGACGGGAGAATTCACCATTCCTTCGCTCGTGGCCGACGTGAATGGCCAGCAGCTCGCAACGGAACCGCTGAAATTGACCGTGACCCGCCCCAGCGCAGTTTCGAGCGCGGCGGCAAACTCCGGCAGCGAAGTGGCGTTTCTGCGATTTAACTTTCCCAAGACCAAGGTTTACGTCGGGCAGTCCATCGTCGCGCAATTGGAACTTTGCCTGCGCGATGACGTTCAAAACTTCGGCAATTTCCAATTGTCGCCGTTGAATTCCGATGGCTTCAGCGTCGGTAAAATAGTCGAAGGCCAGCGCCGGCGGGCCCAGTTCGGCAATCGCGTTTACACCGTCGTCCCGATACTCGTTCCGCTCACCGTCGTGAAATCCGGCGCGCTGGCGCTCGGGCCGTTTACCGCGAGCGCCGTCATCGTGCTGCCCGGGCAAAACCAGAACGCCGACCCGTTCTTCCGCATGTTCAATCAAGGCGAACAGCGGCAGGTCACGCTGGCAACCGAGACGGTGACAGCGGAGTCATTGCCGTTGCCGAAAGCGAACCAGCCGGCGAATTTCACCGGCGCGGTCGGCAATTTCACCATGTCGTCCACCGCCGGGCCGACCACCGTCACCGCCGGCGATCCCATCACCGTGCGCGTCAAAATTTCCGGGCGCGGCGCGCTCGACTCGCTCACCCTGCCGGCGCAGGCCGCGTGGCACGATTTTAAAACGTATCCGCCGACGACCAAAATCGAGCTGTCCGACCAGTTCGGATTTCAGGGCACCAAGACGTTTGAGCAGATTGTTTCGCCTTTGAACTCCGACGTGCATGAACTGCCGGCGCTGACGTTTGCGTTCTTCAATCCTGACGACGGCCAGTATCACACGTTGACCGAGCCGGCCGTGCCGCTGGTCGTCCATGCGGCGGGCGCCTCGCCCTTGCCGCAGATCGCCGCGACCAAAAATTCCGCGCCGGAAAATCAATCGCCGCAAGACATCCTGCCCATCAAACAGGCGCTGGGCACATTGACGCCGAGCACCGGGCCGCTGCTCGTGAGCCCGGCGTTTCTCGCCGTGCAAGCCGTGCCGTTGCTCGCGTTCTTCGCCGCGTTCGTCTGGCGCAAACGCGCCGACAGCCTCGCCAATAATCCGCGCCTGCGCCGCCAACGCGCGGTGGCGGCGCTCGTCGCCGGCGGCTTGCTCGACCTGAAAAAATTCGCAGCCGATAACAAACCGGACGAGTTCTTCGCGCTGCTGTTCCGCCTGTTGCAGGAGCAACTGGGTGAACGGCTGGATTGCCCCGCAACGGCCATCACGGAGAACGTGATTGAGGAACATTCAGTCTTGCGGCGCGCGCCGCAAGCCACGCTCGATGCGTTGCGCGAACTATTCCAGCTTTGCAACCAAGCCCGCTACGCGCCGGTCCGGGGCAGCGCCGAGTTGAACTCCGTGGCTGCCAAATTCGAAAAGACGATTGCCGAACTGCAGGAGGTAAGGGTATGAAAACGTGGTTCGCTGATTTAATCGCGCGCGGAGAAAAGCGGCGGAGGGCCGCCGCACTCCAAGACGCTTCGCGAAATACGAGGACGTTGACGAACGCGCCAGCGTCTTGGACTGCGCCAGTCCTCTGGCGCTTTGGCCTGACGCTTCTCTTACTCGCTTGCACTGGCAGCCTTTTTGCCGCCGATGTCGCCACGGAGTTTTCAGCGGCCAACAAACTTTACGCCGAAGGAAAATTCGCCGAGGCCGCCACGGCTTACGAAACGATTCTTCAGGCCGGCGCGCAATCGTCGGCGCTGCTGTTCAACACGGGCAATGCGGAATTCAAAGCCGGTCATCTCGGCAAGGCCATCGCCGCCTATCGCCAGGCGGAACTGCTTACGCCGCGCGATGCGGAACTGCGCGCCAATCTCGCGTTCGTCCGCAACCAGGTCCAGGGCGCGACGCTGCACGAAAGCCGCTGGCAGAACTGGGTGAATTCCCTGTCGCTAAACGAAGGCACGCTCCTCACCGCCCTGTTTTTCTGGCTGACCCTGGGGTTGCTGGCCGTCCGGCAGTTGCGCCCCGCGCTGGTGCCCAAGTTGAGCGGATTCACACGGCTGGCGGTGGTCGCCACGATTTTTTCCGGTGCTGTGCTGGCGTTGGAGGCGGCGAATCATTTCAACCAATCCGTGGCCGTGGTGACGATCGCCGAGGCGACAGCCCGCAGCGGTCCGTTTGACGAGGCGCAAACCGCGTTTACCGCGAAAGATGGCGCGGAACTTTCCGTTTTGGATCGTCACGATGATTGGGTGCAGGTAACCAACGGCGCAGGAAAGACCGGCTGGTTGAGTCGGAAACAGGTCGCCGTGTTGCCGGGGGCGTGAACAATATTGTGGTTGGTGGGGCGAGCGTCCCCGCGAGCCGTGGTGGCCGCCCGTAAGGACCGGCTCGCTAGGACGCTCGCCCACCGGTCAAACTGGATTTGAACACTAAAAAAACTTTGTTGTCTGAATGTCGTCCACGGAAAAATGAATTAACACATGAGCACAGGAATCAACGCCATTAACGAAGCGGTCAAGGAAGCCAGCAGCTTCACCCAGCCGCTCTTTAGCGAACTCGGCAAGGTCATTGTCGGCCAGCAGTATCTCACCGAGCGACTCGTCATCGGCCTGCTGGCCAACGGCCATGTTCTCCTCGAAGGCGTGCCCGGCCTCGCCAAAACGCTCGCCGTCAAATCCATGGCGAACTGCATCAGCGTGAAGTTCTCGCGCCTGCAATTTACGCCGGACATGCTGCCCGCCGACGTCATCGGCACGCAAATCTACAACCCACAATCTGGCGGCTTCACTACGCGCAAAGGACCGGTCTTTGCCAACCTCGTCCTGGCCGACGAAATCAACCGCGCGCCCGCCAAGGTGCAGAGTGCGCTGCTCGAAGCCATGCAGGAAAAGCAGGTCACCATCGGCGACCAGACCTACAAGCTCGACGAGCCGTTCCTCGTGCTCGCGACCCAAAATCCCATCGAGCAGGAAGGCACGTATCCGCTGCCCGAGGCGCAGGTTGACCGCTTCATGCTCAAGCTCAAGATCGGCTATCCGTCGCGCGCGGAGGAGCGGCAGATTCTCGAAGTGATGGCGAAAACTTCCGGCACGCCGACTTGTGCGGCCGTCGTCTCACCGCAGCAAATTCTCAAGGCCCGCGAAATCATTAACGACATTTACGTGGACGACAAAGTGAAGGATTACATCGTTGACCTCGTCTGCGCCACGCGCGATCCGGACCATTACAAGATCGCGGTGAAGGATTTCATCCAGCTCGGCGCGTCGCCGCGCGCGACCATCGCGCTCACGCTGGCGGCCAAGGCCTACGCCTTCCTGAAGGGCCGCGGCTACGTCACGCCGCAGGACGTGAAGAGCATCGGCATGGACGTGCTGCGCCACCGCGTGGCCATCACCTACGAAGCCGAGGCCGAGGAAAAGACCAGCGAAACGGTCATCCAGAAAATCTTTGATGAACTGCCCGTGCCGTGAGGTGAAAAAGATAGTTCTTGTGAATGAAACAGTATTCGCTCCTTTTCATCGCTTTGCTCGCGCTTCAACTTTGCGCGGCGGAAGCGAACACGCTCAAGCTCGTGAAAACAATTCCGTTGCCAGATGTGCGTGGCCGGATTGACCACTTCGCACTGGACGCGCCTGGACAGAGACTTTTTGTGGCTGCGCTTGGCAATAACTCCGTGGAGGTGATTGATCTGACGTCAGGCCGGCGCGTCCGAACTATCGGTGATTGCTCCACACCACAAGGAGTCGCGTTTGTTCCCGAGGCAAACCGGCTGTTCATCGCAAACGGTGGCAGCGGCACGGTGACAATGCTCGATGGCACAAACTTCAAGACGCTCAGAACTCTCGGTGATCTGCCGGATGCCGACAACGTGCGTTACGACGCGGCCGCGGGTTTGATTTATGTAGGTTATGGTAGTGGCGCGCTGGCAGTCATCAGCGCAACGAACGCAGAACTCATCGCCAACATCAAACTCGCGGGACATTCTGAATCGTTTCAACTCGAGAAAAACGGCAGTCGTATTTTTGTGAACGTGCCCGACGCAAACCTGGTGGCGGTGGTGGATCGCGACAAACGCGCTGTGGTTGCGACGTGGCCGATGGGAAAATTCCACTCCAATTTTCCAATGGCATTGGACGAGGCGAGTCATCGGCTGTTCGTCGGCTGCCGGCATCCGGCGCGGTTGGTGACGTTCGATACCAACAGCGGCAAGGAGGCTGGCGACGTGGAAATTTCCGGTGATGCGGACGACGTGTTTTATGATGCCAGCCGCAAGCGGATTTACGTCTCGTGCGGCGCTGGATTCATTGACGTGATTGACCAGCGTGACGCGGATTCGTATGCGGTGCGTGAGCGTGTTCCCACGGTCAGCGGGGCGCGGACGAGTTTTTATTCACCTGAGCTCGATGAATTTTTTCTGGCGGTGCGCGCCGGATTGATCTCCGGCAGTGCGGAAGTCCGTGTCTTCAAGGTGCGCTGAACCCTGCTATAATTTCAAACATGATCCCGCAAGAAATCCTCAAAAAAATCCGGCAGATCGAGATTCGCACGAACCG
>Ga0068856_100000614_pt1 | contig 39037 bp, 35 predicted proteins | sample KBSCornC62_FD_66595 | JGI IMG/M metagenome (GOLD analysis project Ga0068856, IMG submission 66595) | Corn rhizosphere microbial communities from Kellogg Biological Station, Michigan, USA - KBS Corn C6-2 | ecosystem: Host-associated > Plants > Roots > Rhizosphere > Soil ...
ATATCAGGGTGGTGGGCGATGATATTACGGAAAAATATCTGCTGCTCTCGAACTCACATGACGGCAAATCAAGTGTGCAGATCAAGTTCACGCCGGTCAGGGTTGTCTGTCAAAATACACTCACCATTGCGTTGAGTGATGGTCAGGCGTATCGCGTCGTTCACCATGCCGACGTGCGCAGCAAGTTGGAACAAGCCCATCAAATGCTTGGGCTCATCAATGACAGGTTTGACGAGATGGAGACGACGTTTAAGGCCATGTCGCGGGTTAAACTGGATTCAAACCGGTTGTCTGAATACCTGGCCACCGTTTATCCGGAGGTCAAGGAACCGGAGAAGATGGAACTGGTGCAAAGGGATCGGAACTGGAGTGAATATTTCTTTGCTCAGGGCAGGGGGAATCGGATGCCTGGTGTGGTTGGTAGTCTGTGGGCTGCTTTTAATGGGGTTACGGAATGGCAGGATCATCGCAAGTCACGGCAGAATGAAAATCAGCGGCTGGTCTCGACTTGGTATGGCAGTTCGTATCAGACCAAGGCCAGAGCGTTTACCGTAGCGCAGGATTTGATGTCGGTGTGGAATTGAACAGAGAGGATTTGGCCTTCGGGCTGAATCCTTTTTTTAGCCGTGATCTCGACCCTAACCTTTCGGGGTCAAGGCTGCGGTGACGGTGGGGTGGGTAGGTTGGCCATGTCAATCTCTGCGAATTGCGTTGAGCCAAGGCATATCGAGGATGAAGCGAATCACGCGCACCGATTGGCCGTCCGTAATGACAGCTTTAATTTCATGCATCTCCTGCTCTTTCATGTTCAACGCGCTTTCCGGAGTAAGCTCGTCGCTTCCTGAATAAAGATCCAAAAGTTCAAAGGGGACATCAAATGTGAATAGACGGCGACGTTGGCGTGTCTCCAGAACCCAGCCTGGCTCGCCCCGATAGATTCTTACCTCAATTCTGCCTTCCAATTCGTCAAGTCGAAGCCCTCTAACTGGGACGAGGAATAATGGAAAACCGCCTGCGGTTACTGCAACCAAACAGAAACCCATGCTTAAACACGATTTAAGGAAGGTATCTAAGGAAGCCGTCTGCTGATTGATTCCTTCCACTTGATCAATCTCATCGCCGAAATCTCCCTGACGAAGACCCGCTCGAATCATTCCCCGCAACTTGCTTGAGAAACCATCATCATCTTGCACAATTGATGAAATTGAGAGTCCTTCTGCTACGATGCGAATTGTGTCCAGCAACTCCCGAAAAAACATGGATTCACCTAATGGAATTAAGAACACATCGTGCGCGTAGGCATATCGTTGTGATCGATCCGAGAATCTGGTCGCCGACACAACCGCATACTGATAGTGGAAACGCAACTTGCGCGCAGAACCCGTTCTAGGAGCTATGAAAAACTGACTGACATCATTCAAAACGCCGACTGCGTTGCGAACCACCGCCAGACCTACTCGCTGACGGTCGTAAAATTTTGCCTCAACCAATAGTCGCTGTGGATTGCTGAAGGGCGGTTGGATGCGATAATCGGCAATAGCATCAATCTGGTGACGTTCGCCGCGTCCTTTTACGAATAAGGCATTACCCTCTTGCTCCAACGTGTCATCCGCACCGCGCCCGTAAATGGGTGAATAACCAGCGCTTCGAAGAAGGTGTAATACAGCTTCCTCTAGCAACAGTCCTCGGATTTGTGCAGGCGACATAATTTACAAAAAAATTGCTGAACAAACGAACTCAAGTTCTGGAGCAACCTTTCCTGTCGCTGGACAAGTCTGTTCAGGGCACAACGCAACAACCTTGTCTCGACTGTCAATTGCAGTTCGGAACGCTTGCGCTCGCGACGGCTTATCAGGGCCGGTAACTTCCACCGGATAATAATCATCGAGCGCCCCTCGCTCTAAAACGAACACTCCCTTTTTCCTGAGTTCCCAGATTAGGGCCAGTTTGGTTGTCTTAACATCGGCTTGTTCAGCCTTCTGGAGACAATCACGCCGAACATTCTTCTTTTCCCAAGCGAAGAAGGCCTCCATCGCCATATCGAGGTCCGCCATTTTTGTTTTGTCCTTATCGTATGCTGCTTTTGCGGCGCGCACTTCTTCCCACAAGCGCCGAATTTCTGGTTTTACCTGCGCTTTCTTGATGTCATCTGCTTTTGCAACTGCTGCAAGACCTGCGGCAGCATTCACCGCGTCAACTCTCTGAATCAGTTCTGTCCGGAGTGCTTTTGCATTATCACTTGGGTCGAGTTTGTCAAAATCATCCTGAAGACAATCAAGGTCGGTAATGACGAACACAGGAACATCAAACTTCGCAAAGAAGCTGCGATATCTAGCTATGCTGCCCTTGCCTCCAACGCGGACGAATGCGACGGAGCGAGAACGGCAATTCCAATCTACGTTCAATGTTTGGGCAATATGCGGAAACGCGATAAAGTCACTGTCTCCTTCGACCAAAACTATTCTTTTTGAGAAGAACGCGGCGCTGTTGTTCTCAAAGCAAATGATCTGGAATTCATCACGGGGTTTAATCCCGGTCAGATCAATGTGACATGACTTTGTGAAGGGCTTAGCAACTCCTACTTTCGTCCCTTTTGCTAATCGGATAAAGGTGGCTGTCGCTTCAGGACCGAGAAAAAGAGGTGAATGCGTCGTAACAATAACGTGATTCTTTTTTGAAAAAACACCGAGTGCCTCAAAAAGGATTTTTTGCGCATCTGGATGGAGGAAAAGTTCAGGCTCTTCAAATAAAAGCAGATACCCTCGTTCAGCTTGGCCCTCTTGAACCGCTTGGTCCTTGGACGCAGCGCGGTTAATCTCGACGTAGGCGCGCAGGATTGAAAACACAACCGCTCGCCGCAATCCGTCCCCTTTGAGTTCTAAGGGCCCTCTTACGCCGTCGTCTGCCAGGATGCGAGCCGTGGCCAAAACACTTTTTAACTCTGGCGGCGGGATTTCAATTTCCAAACTAATGCTCGCAAAACTTTCGCGAACGAAGCGCTGAATTGTTTGTTCGATGATTTTGATTTCCGGCAGTCGTCCATCCTCAACCTTTCCATCAGCGCCAAGCACGCGGGTCAACTTCTTGCTCAGTTTTTCAAACAGATCCTTTTCCTCCGCCAGCAGAGGTTCGATGGCTTTCATCACGATTGCCAAGATTTTTCCAAATGAGCTTGTCTCGGCAGTTTTAGTGTCGTCAGCCAAATCCTTGACGGCTGGGATATAAATTCGCTCTGGAAGCATTGGCATGACACTTTTGTCGAGGCCAGTTGGCAAAGGAATAAACTGAGTTGATTTATCTGCCGCGGGCAGCGCATCTCCAAGTTTCAGGACAAGTTCCTTTAACGCACTTTGTGTGGTTGAAGCGCTCATCTGTTCAGCCAGTTCCGGAAAGACCTCAAGAACCGCAGTCTTCAACTGCCCGCCCTTTTTTCCAGCTACGAGCACTGCGACATTGTCAGCAGCAAAGCGTGGATCGTTCGGAACGAGTCCGTTGTAACCGAGCTGACTTTTTCCATCCGTTCCATACAAGCGAACCAAGGTTAACTTCCCATCCACTATCAAGGATGCAATTCTTTCACGGTGTTCTTCGGCGAGAAGCATCAAATCACCCGGCGTCACATCCGAGAGTGTCACCGCAATGGTTATTGTGTGATTCGTATCGAAATAATCTGTTGGCTTCAGAGTCGAGCCGGAAAGAAAGAGGGACAGGCTTTGAAGGACGCTCGATTTGCCTCCGTTGTTCTCTCCTGTAACGCAAACAAAGGGTGACAATGGAATTGAAATCTCTCTCAGTCCGCGATAGTTCAGGATGTTTAGGTGGGAGAATTTCATGGGTTATTTTATTTTTGGATGGTTTCTGCGGTGAAGGCTTTTTGGGGATTGGATTGACGAAGGCAAATGGCGCGCTGGTTGATTGCTTTCAAAAATTCATCCATGTGGTCAAAGAAAGCAGCTGATTTTGTTGGTGGGTGTAGGCGCGCCAGCGGATGTCTGAGTTGGAGTTTATCCTGTCGCCAATGATGAGCAACAAAGCCGGATCGCTTTTGGCTAAATCAGATTCGGAAACAATCCGAGCAAGTTTCGCCAGCTCAGTGCTCAAATCTTCTTCGTTATCTGGATACGTCACCAAGACTCTCAAATCGGCGCGAGTGATCAGCAGGTGGCTCACTTCCTGAAAGAGTCCGCTTCGAAAAATATTCTCATGCTCGAACGCGATTCGGACGTTTTGAAACCAATTCTGATTCTTAGGAGCGCAATGCACGCGATCGGTCTCTTCGTTTATGAAAATAGCATCGAGGGAGTAATAGCCGCCATACACATCGAGCTTCAGTTCCTGCGCAAGTCCCTTAATCACAACCCCATCAACATCAAAGATTTCGGCGGTGTAATTCGGACGTGAAGTCCACTCGTTCAACAGTCGCGACTTCCTAGTTTCGCAAACACGCTTCCATGCGGTAAAAAACTCCTGCGGAGTAATTTTGGTGTTCATTAACGTAGATTTTCCGTGAAGGTTTGAAGGAAGGACTGGCGCAGGCGGGTGGCGCGCTGGGGGGTGGTTGATACCAGTTCCTCCAAAACGCATCTTGATGTTTGCCCAGTCTTCATCGGCTTGCTTCATTTCACCAACTCCATCAGCTTTCCGTAATCGTTCGCCACGTCATATTTCACTTGGTCAGAAGTGATTTTGGCGAAGAATTTCCGGGCGCATTCAATCTTGGACTCTTCAATCTTTCGCAAGTCCATCGAGGACATGGAGCCTTTGGTTTCAGCCACGAAATAAATGTGCTTCACTTTGTTATGCTGAAAAGCAATCGCCCAATCTGGGCTGTAATTTCCCACTGGCGTTGGAATCTGAAACGTTTTGGGCAGCTTCGCATAGACCACAACTTCAGTGCTGGCATCCAGTTCACCCACGAACGTTCGCTCGTTGGCTGAATCTGTGAAAACGTAGTCGTGAATGTGACGCGTTGCCTTGAAACCTTTGCTCAAGTCTTCCTTTTTCTCCTGCGTGAAGATGTCAACGCTGTGGGTTTCTTCGAGCGGGTTGTAGGCGAGATGTTCGACGATGACCGTCGCTTTCTGTTCGTTGATCAGCGTCCCGGCCTTGAGGATGAAATCTTCTGGGTTCGTCTTGTATTGGCTGAAGACGGCGATGTTGATGCGGCGCAAAATGGCAGCAATCGTTTTGCGTGTGAGCTGCGTAGCTCCAGCCAGTTTTCCAATGAGATCATATTTTACGGCGGAACTCGCTGTCGTGGTCAGGCGTTCAGAAGTATTTTCTTTCATCACAAACGCGTCGCCCTTTTTCAACTCCTCGTATTTGGCCTCTTCCTTTTGCTCCCCGGTAGTCACGGTGTATTGCAGCGGCGACACCTTGAGTTCCTTATCCAACGTCTTGACGCACTTTTTAATCAGCTCATCGGTTTCAAAATCCACCGCGTAAATGGCCTTGCGGTTGATGCGGCTCCAAAGCTCCTGAAATTCTTTTTTCTGAAAATTCGCATTGAGCGGGTTCACCTTGCCCTTACGGTCATCTTCAATTTCCGGGAGCTGCGCCGCGCTGAACACGCTGTCTATGAGTTGAAACACCTGCTCTTTGTGGGGTTCCAATTCGGCTGGTAACGGGGCCAGTTTGCCCTCTTTTTTTGCTTGGTGATATTCTCCGGTGATATGGGAATCAATGTCCGAATAATCGTTCTTGATGAGATAACGCTCAATTAACTTTGCCATCTGGGGCGTCACCTTCACCTCGCCCGTCGGTGTCTGAAGCACCTTGTTGGAGAAATATTCTTCGTTCGCCTGCTTGGGGCGTGCGGAAAGAGACGCGCTGATTTCTTTTTGAAGACCAGCGACGAAATCCTTGTAGCTGTCATTCGCCACGACCGTCAGCACGTTCACCTGGTGGACGATGGCGGGGTTGTCAATTCGATCACCGCTTTGGTTCACCGATAGCCTCATTCCACGGCCAACTTCCTGACGGCGTGAAATGGTGTTGTCGCTGTGTTTCAGCGTGCAGATGACGAAGACGTTTGTATTGTCCCAGCCTTCCCGGAGAGCTGAATGCGAGAACAGAAAGCGCACCGGCTCTTCAAATGACAACAACCGTTCTTTGTCGCGCAGAATCAAATCGTAGGCATCCACGTCGTCAGTTTCCCCGACCGATTCACCACGAGCTTTCACGTCTGGATCAACGAGCCGCTTCGTCTTTTTATCAATCGAGAAATAGCCGTTGTGCGTCTTGCTGGTTTGGATGCCTTTTAAATAGCGATTGTAAGGCGTGTCTTCCAGCGTCAGCACTTCGTTGAGTTGGTTGTTGTATTCTTCCTCAAAGATTTTGGCATATTCGCCAGCCTGTTCTCCGGCTTCGTTGTAGTTGCGATATTTTGCCACCTCATCAATGAAGAACAGCGAGAGCACTTTGATTCCCTGAACGAATAGCGTCTTCTCTTTTTCAAAGTGTGCCTTGATTGCCTCGCGAATCTGGATGCGACGCAACGAAGATTCATTCACGTCACCAGTGGCTTCGCCGGCACCAAGCACCACGCCGTTGGTGAAACTGATGGTGTTCTCAATCGCGTTGATGTCCGAAACGACAAAGCCGCGATACTGCTCCAGACCGTCCGAAAGATCGTGAAGATTGTCGTTCTTGCGGAGCATCCGCAGCACTCGCTTGATGCCGCTCTTTTGCTGAATCTCCAGTTCGGCGCGCGCTTCTGGCGGCTTGGACGTGGAAATCTTAACAGATTCCAAATAAAGATACGCGTTCGTGCCCTTCAAGCCTTTTACCGTGATGCCGCGCACGGCGATTTTTTTCACGATCTTCTGATTGTAGGCGTCAATCGCATCCAGCCGATATACCTTGTTGTGCTCGGTCTTATGCGTTGCGGAATAACGCAGAATCATCAACGGGTCGAACTCGGCCAGTTTTTCCGTGGTGGCTTTGCCTTCCATTTTCTGCGGTTCATCCAGAATCAGAATCGGCCGGTTCTTCTTGATGACATCAATGGGGCGACGTGATTGAAAATCGTCCAGTTCCAAATAAATGCGCCGGGCATCTTCACCGCGAGCATTGAATGCCTGCACGTTGATGATCATCACGTTGATGCCGGCATCCGATGAAAAACTTTCCAGATTGTGAAGCTGCTTGGAATTGTAAACGAAATGGCGGGCGCGCTTGCCGTATTGCTCCTGAAAGTGATCCGACATCACCTCGAATGATTTGAGGACGCCTTCACGGATGGCGATGCTCGGCACGACGACGATGAACTTGCTCCAGCCGAATTCGCGGTTCAGCTCAAACATTGTCTTGATGTAGCAATACGTCTTGCCCGTGCCGGTCTCCATTTCAACGTCGAGATTGAAATCACAAATCGGCGTTGTCTTCAGCTCCTGCGAAAGATTGAGGTTTTGCCGCCGTTGCACGTTCTGGATGTTTTCCAATACTTGAGGGTGCGGAAGAGCAATCTTATCGTTGGCAAAACCGTCAGCGTCAATACCGGGAAGAGCTTTTGAATCACCTGCGACTGCCCGGCCCGGATCAATGGCGTAGCGGAAGCCGCGACTGGGTGGCTGTCCGGCAAAGCAATCCACCACGGACTTCACCGCATCGGTTTGGAAAGCCTGCTGTTTGAATTTCAATTTCACGGATTCGCTTCCCCCTCTTCTTTGTAGTAAAATATTACCTCTTTTGCGTAATCCGTATTTTCGTGCATCCTTGCAAGCCGCCCAATTCGCTCAGGACTGTTCACGCTGATTTGAAAGATTTCTGCTTCCGTCAGCCCAGTATCACGAGCAATGATCACTGCACCAAATGCACCTTTCTTTGTTGAGTCTTTCGCTCTGGCCTCACGTCCCTTTTCTTTCAGGTAGTTCACTAGACGATCTGTCTTTGCTTTAAGGTCTGACTTGAACCGAAGCCAGATCAAAAAAGCGAATAATGCCGTTACAACAGTGGCCACGTTTGCCGCCGCCGTTGTCCAATCGTCAGGCCAGGTTTTCATGTTCTTATATTTTACAGCGATTTCACTTCTGTTTCCGGGCTGAGGAGCTTGAAGATTTGCTCCACGTTGATCTTGGTGCTGTCGCTGGCGTAGCTGCTGTCGCGGAAGACGGCGCGGAGCGGTTTGCGTTTGGCCAATTCTTTGACGAGATCTTCGGAGATTTTCGGATCGAAACAGGCGGCAAGGGCGTTGCCGTCCACGAAGAACACGGCTTTGCCGGCAATCTTTTGCTGCTCGATGGGCAGGGCTAAATCCACGCCCCAATCCACCAACACCTGAAAGAGCAAATCCTCCGGCGTGCGGTCTGGCTTGATGTTGTCTGTGTGCGCTACGAGGTCGTCCTGCTTCACGGCATCCGGCGCGTAATACACGTCAGCCATGTTTGAGTTGTCAACTTTGAGAACGCGGAAGCCAATATCGAGATTCGGGATTGTGGTAGAGTTCTCGGCTTTAATCTTTGCTCCAGCACGACGTAAGCGTTCTTTTGTTAGCTCAGCAATCGAGCTGAACTTTCCAATAAGTTTCTGAGGAATCTGAACTAGGATAAAGTTTGGAGAGCAGTCTGCTGTGGCAGCATATTGCATAACTGCATCCGCCGTGGTTCCGCTTCCAGCAAAGAAATCCAGAACAACGTCTTGATCATCCAGCGCTCCAATCACGAATAATTTTGTTAACAACTGGACTGGCTTTGGAAAATCAAAAGGAGCTTTTCCGTCAAACAATTCCTTTAATCGCGCTGTTCCATCCGAGGCGGTTCCAGCATCAGTTAGAATTGTCCTGTAAGATTTGTAACGCACATCGGCTGAGCGAATCTTCTCGAACACGATGTATGACCCATCTTGCCGACGTTCATACAAAGCGTTCTTTTCGCTCACAATTTTTAACATCGCTTTCTTTCCAAGTCGCCAACGCCCTTCGCTGCCATCGTTTCTAATTGGATAAACATCTTCTCCGTTTGGGCCTGGAATTGGAAAATACATTGTGGGCCTGTCAGCACGGGCGGAACCTGCTCCCCATTTGTTGAGTTCACGGCTTTTTCGGTATGGACCAATATCATCAGAAAGGTTTAGCGCCTGTGCTTCTACTTCCACTCGTCCCACAGCCATTTCTGGATTCTCCTTGGCATAAGCCACGATATACTCATGTTCGTTTACGACGGTTTTCACACCACCGCCGCCGCCCTTTTTTGAGTGCCAAACTAATTGCCCAAGAAAATTCTCGCGCCCAAATATTTCGTCGCAGATTTTACGAACGTTTGAAACTTCAATATCGTTTATCGAAATAAATATCACTCCGTCGTCTTGAAGGAGGTTTCTTGCGATTTTTATCCGTGGGTAGAGCATGGAGAGCCATGCAGAATGAAATCGCCCGTTGGCTTCAGTATTGGCAATCAACCGCTCACCCTGCTCGTTTTTCTGGTTTGATTTACGGAGAAAACCATCGGTGTCCTCCGCAAAATCATCTTCATAAATAAAGTCATTCCCCGTGTTATACGGCGGATCAATGTAAATGAGCTTTATCTTCCCGAGGTAGGTTTCCTGAAGTAGCTTCAACGCATCGAGGTTGTCGCCTTCGATAAAAAGGTTCTTGGTTTTGTCGAAGTTCACGCTCTCCTCTCGGCAAGGACGGAGAGTTTTGGCAATCGGTGCATTCGCCGCCACCAACGCCTCACGCTTGCCGGGCCAGTCGAGGTGGTAGCGTTCACGCGGCCCGTCAACAATGTGGTTGGAAAGTTCCTGCCGGAGCTGGTCAAAATCAATCGCGCGTTTGAGCTGGCCCTGGTCGTCTTTGGCCTCGGTCACACAGTTCGGAAACAGCGCGGCCAGTTTCTCAATGTTCTCCGCCGTCAAATCAGGCGTGTGCAATTTCAGTTTTTCCATAACACAAACGGTTCAGGTTCGTTTCAAACTTTTCAATTCCTGGGCGAGAGAACGCAACGCAGCGTTCAGCTCCACCTTGCGGTTAAATTGCTTCTCCCGCGCCAGCTGCACTTGTAATTCCTGCTGCTCTTTTTCCTTCACGCCAATGGCGTTGAAGCGGGCAACCTGTTCACTGACGCTTTCACCAGTGCGCGGTGGCAGCGGAATGTGACGGCGGACAATATGTTCGTAAAGGCCGGCAAGGTCGAGTGCAACCGGCAGCGGCGGACGCGTGGCATTTGCCGGCTGAAATTCCGTCTGGAAGATGGCTTCAACCACCCATTTGACCTTATCAACCGGACGTTTGTAGGCCGCGACGAAACGGATTTGATCACCGTGTTTAAGCTGGAAGAGCAGCGGAAATGGAATTGCCTTTTCAATCAGCTGCAGGACGGCTTCATCACATTCGGATGTCTTGAGCGTAATTTCAAAAACTTGAATCTCATTGATGCCGTCGCGCGCCGGGAGGTTGACCGTTTCGGGCGAGAGTTTGAATTTCCAGATGATCTCTTCGACTTGCGCAGCAAAAAGTTCCTTCACACGCTTTGACGGTTTAGCGTGGGTAAAAATCTTGGTCTTCGCCACCTTGCGGTCCACCTCAGCTTGTTTCGGGTAGGTGAACATGGCCGTTCAAATCACCAGATAGGCAGCAGCGCCGCCGGGAATTTTACCGGCTTGAATATGCTGGTCGAAGGTGACGAGCTTGCCTTGCCGATGCATGGCCAAGCCAAGAAGGTAGTGATCGGTCAAATGTTTTGAAACCGGCAGATTAAAAAGTGCCCGCACAGAAATGTCATCAGGCCAAAACCGGTAGCCTTCATGTGCGCAAAGCTGTTTTAGAATATCGGAGGCGGCCTCGGTTGAGCCGGGGCCTTTGGGGTAGCTCGGATTGCTAATGATGCGGACAAAACCGTTTTCCGTTATCGGACAGGTAGCCCAGCCGGTCTTGTGGTTGGCGAGGAAAAAAGTCTGCGCCTTCCCGTGATGAACATGATCAGGATCGGCCAGGGCAATCAAAACATTGATGTCGAGCAGGAACATGGCGCGCTAAATTCTTTCCTTTTCCATGATCTCGTAAATAAGCTGGCTTGTTACGGTCACGCCGCGCTTCTTGAGCATGGTCTCAATGACATGACGCGAGCTTCCGCCATCCGAAGAAGTCGCGTCGTAAAATACCAGGAAAGCAATCAGCTCAAAATCGTCGAGCCCCTTGATGGTGTTGACCAAGGCGCTGGTCTTGCCACCGGAGAACAAGCTGTCCACGTCTTTTTCTTCCTTCAGCTCGATGATGGAACGAATGGCTTTGCCCAGCAGATCCGAATACGCCTCCATGCGGCGACCGTCCTTCGTGGCTTTGTTAAATGGCTGATATGCCTCCGGGATTGGTTCGCCTCGGTCTTTGCACGCGGCACGAGCCAAATCGAGCAGACGCTTTGCCTCCATGTGGTTGACGACCACCGTTCCGTCCTGTGCCGCATAAACGAGATAATACGGGTGCAGACGATTTTGACGGTTGATGTTCACACCTTCATTGCGATTGCGTAGGGCAAACATGACGCCAGGCACAAGGCCGCGTTCAGGAGCCGCCGGGATGACCGCGTGCATTCCGTTCGGAAGATTCGGAAGGTCGCCGTGGGTTTTCACATAGTTCACCAAGTCCATGCGAAAATCGTTCAAGCCAAGGTCGGTGATGGAAATGCCGGTTTTGAGGTCTTCCAGCTCGATGACTTCCTCCTGCAACCTCCGGAGTTGTTCGCGACGGTAAACGACATCGTTGGCTTTGGCGTCGAGTGGATTGTCATCACCTGTGGCCGTGACATCCGCGATGACCATGCGGCTTTCGACGCGTTCCTTGAGGTTGATGTATTCGTCGAGCGAAATATCCGGCCAAAAATTCACCAACTGGATGCATTTGTTTTTCGACCCGATACGGTCAATGCGTCCGAAGCGCTGGATGATGCGAACGGGATTCCAGTGGATGTCGTAGTTGATCAGGTAATCGCAGTCCTGAAGGTTCTGCCCTTCGGAAATACAATCGGTGCCGATCAACAATTCAATTTCTGCCGGCTCGTTGGGCAGAATCGCGGCCTTGTCTTTCGACTTGGGCGAGAAGAGCGTCAGCAGCGATTGGAAATCGTAAGTTTTTTTCAGCGTGCTGCGCTGGCGTCGGTTTCCGCCCGTCACCTCGGCAGTGTGGAGACGTTGAGACGCCAGGAGAAATGGTGCCAGATGGTCGTATAAATAATCAGCCGTGTCTGAGAACGCGGTAAAGAGCAGCACCTTGCGATTTCCCAAATTGATCGGCGAGGCGAGCTTGCTCAAGATGGTCGTTTTCAGATGCTGGAGCTTCACGTCATCGGATGGCGTCACCTTGTGCATTTCCGCCAGCAGTTCTTCGATGATGGTGAGATCGCCACGCAACTCGTGTTCCCAGCGCGGAAGATCCATGTCCGAAAGATTGATCTGAACTTTTTCACCAATGCGCTCATCGTCCGGTTCTGGAAATTCGTTTTCATCCTCGGGATCGACGTCCGCAAAGGCAGGTGAGACGTCCGCGAACGATGCGTCTTTGCCCGTTTTCTTAAACGCTTCAATCTTTCCCAAGATTTGCTGATGGTTGTCGCAAAGACTTTTCAGCGTCAGCCGGAATGAATGCACCGAGCTTTCGAGGCGTTTCAGCAAGTTGACCGTCATCAATGCCTGAATGCCTTTTTCACGTCCGGTCTGCTTCAAGTTGCCGTGGCCGATGTCCGCATCTGGATCGTAAAGCTGTTCGTATTGCGACAAGCGACTTGGCTGGACGTAACTCAAAGGCGCATAAACAGCCAGCGTCAGAGAACTCAATCGCTTGAAAATCTCATTGAAGCCAATCACATCATTGCGATTGGTGAGCTGGCAATGAAAAGACAGCGGCTTCAACCGTTCGGGAAACGGACCAATGTCTTTCGTGTCGTAGTAAGTTTGAATGTGGCGGCGTGAGCGTGCAATCGTGACGCTGTCGAGCACTTCAAAGAAATCAAAATCCAACGCATTCAAAATGGCCTCGGCCGTCCGCTCCTGCGGCGGTAGTGTTGACCAGGAATTAAAAACCGTCTGCGCCCGACGAAAAATTTCATCGATGTTTTTCTCGGAACGCAGCTTGGAAGTCAGGTTTTCAGGGTTTCCTTCGTAGGCGAGCGCAAGCTGGTTTTTTAGGTCGAGAAAGCGATTGTTGACCGGCGTGGCGGAGAGCATCAACACCTTGGTCTTCACGCCTTGGCGGATGACTTGGTTTAGGAGGCGCTGGTAACGAGTTTCTTTTTCTGCATTGAAATCGTTGTTGCGAAAATTGTGTGATTCATCAATCACGACCAGATCGTAATTGCCCCAATTCACACGATTAAGCGGCAAGCCGCTGACCGACGCACCGCTATCCCGAAGCAGATCCGTGTGGCTCAACACATCGTAGCCAAACCGGTCCTTCATGAAGATGTTGGTGACCAGATTTCCTTTGTAGGTGAGCCAATTGTCAGCCAGTTTTTTGGGGCAAAGAACCAGCACCGAGCGATTACGCAGCTCGTAATATTTTACCACGGCTAAAGCGGTGAATGTTTTTCCCAAGCCGACACTGTCGGCCAGAATGCAGCCATTAAAAGTCTCCAGCTTGTTGATGATTCCCGTGGCGGCGTCTCGTTGGAAGTTGAAGAGCTTTTTCCAGATGAGACTGTCCTGATACCCGGTCAGATCGTTAGGCAACACGTCAGCAGTAATGTCCTCAAGGAACTCGCTGAAAATATTGTAAAGCATCAAAAAGTAGATGCGCTCCGGCGAATTTTCCTGATAGACCGCAGCGATGTGATCGCAAAGCTTGGCGGTGACGTCTTCGAGCTTTTGCGAGTCGTTCCAGATTTGATCAAACAGCGAAAGATACGTAGCTGTCAGCGGTTTCTCATCGAGTCGGTTGACGAAATTCGAAATGGCATTGCCTTTTTCATAACCGAGATCCACTGCCGTGAAACCATGCAAAGGCATGTAAACGTGTTCTTTTTCACCATCGGTGATGCCAGCAAACTGTTGCATTGGCGCGCTGCCCCGGTTCGAGCGGAATACCGCTTTGCTGCGCATCCATTCGGCACATTCCTTGGCGATGGCCTTTTGTGTCAGCTCATTGCGGAGTCGGACTTCAAATTCACTGCCGTAAAGACTGCGTTCGCGTTCAATTTTTGGGATGTGAAACTCACGGTGTTCCCGCTTGAGCTTGTCCGTTACTTCTCCGGGAACAAATGTCGGTGAGGTGAAAATAAACTGGAGTGACTCAATCTTCTCCAGCTCGGCCTTCAGAGCCTCAAATGCATAAATCGAAAAACAGGACGCAGCGATTTTTAGCTTTGAACCCGGCTTTACCGTCTGCTTCAAATTGTCGCCAAGCAGCTGGTTGATGTTGTCAATAATCTCCATCAGCCAGCTCGGGTTCGATTTTTGAAAAGCCTCTGTTTTGCCATGTAGTTCGGCAAATCGTAAACCCATCAGCAACAATGGCAACCGGAAAACACATAGTCAAGAATCACAAAATCAACGCTATGAAACCACAAACACGCATCAGCCGGATCGACCAATACCTCCAAGAACTGAATCAAGGCGGATTCACAACACAACCCATCGCTATCGGAAACTGCACTGATGTCATGCCGGAATTCGGTCGATTTGAAGATGTGCAGCGATTGTTTGGGCTTAAGCGCGGAACGATTTACAACCTGATCGAGGACGGGCACATCAAATCAGTGTCGTTAAGTAGGCGAGGACAAATGAAAGGGGTGAGGCTGATCTATCTCAAAAGCGTGAGTGATTATTTGCATAGGCTGATGGATGAGCAGAATGGGGATGCTTTTATTGGAGGGGAGATTTAGAAATTAAACAGGCGCCACGGACTGAGATTGAACGGATTTTTGGGAGTGGCAACGGAGCAACACGCATTTATGGATTACTAAACCATTGCGGGTTCGCTGCTTTTTGTTCTGCAATGATTTGTTCCCAGTTTGTATTGGGATCGAATTTTTTTAAATTTTCCGATTCAACATGGCGCTCCTCTTCTTTTCCCGGTAGTAACGAAATGGTGTTGTGACCTGGAATATTATCTCGAAACACAAACCGTGAACCTTCTCCGTGGCCTCGAAACTTAAACATGTCATTTATTGTGTGGCCGATTTTTGACCATGGAAGTGTGTCGACAAAATGGGGTTCAGCAGCGGTCAGAGGTTTTTTATTCTGCCAAATATTTTTTAATACCACTCCGTGTAAGGCAGGGCTCCAATTTCTGATAGCTGGCTCTTTGTAAATTGGGACATAAAGCGGCGTGTAAGCCGGCGCGGGAAATAATGTATCTAGCTGGAATATTTCGTCTCCTGAAAGGCAGGTTGGCAAAAAATACTCTGGATCCGTATCTGATTGCCGGATTGGGAATGCAATCACCGACTCATCATACGGAAAAACAAATGCCTGACTTCTATTGCATTCCATTACGATGATGGGAGAACCGAAAAATGCGTCCAACAGATTTGTTAAATCCGCACCGATATGATCTGGCACCCTTTCCGAAAACCTCTCGAGGGCATGATTAGCGAAGGCAATCTGCTTTCCGTTGACGTAAATATGTGTGAAAAAATCATCGCCACCATAAAACTTAAACCGATGAATTGAGGCTGGAGAAACATGCTCGACGATGTGTTGGGCGATGGAAATTCTGGCGACCAAATTACAATCCACCAAAGCGCGCAACCTCAAGTTGTCCCTTCTCGCTTTGTTGACGTGGCTACAGAACAAAAGTGCGGCCATCTGTTTCTGGATTTTCATGTAGTCCTTAGCCCGGTGATCAACCCTGGCAATTTTATCAGGCAAACCCGCAGCAAATTCCAAATTCAACGCACGCAATAATTTTGGAAGCTGATCGGTGTGAGGGAACTTGCTGATATTACCCTTCCGCTCCTCAACGACCTGGAAATTCGGCAAGTATGCTGAATTGAATGGCGAATATTTGGTCATGGCAGATTTCTGGGACAACGATCTATACAGGTGGAGCAGGAATTTAAAAAATCCACTGAAACGGGCAATACAAAACACCTACGCAGTATTTTGGGTGGAAGGGTGGAACCTATTTCCAAGTTCAACAGCCCGGCGACACACACATCGCTGATTTGGGTGGAGGGTTGAACCAAATATGATCTCATGAATAAAAATTGAAGTTTTTTGGTATAAAGAGGTGGAGTGCTGGTCTTCTCACGCCATTGAACTTGAAAACAGGTTCCACCCTCCCACCCAGATCAGCCAACAGCCGAACAATCCGGCCCTTCATTCCTAGCATCATTCACCTTCACTGAAACCCTCGAACACTGCATCTTTTCAGCAGGGAACGGCCTCAGCAACGTCTTCAAAAACTCGGGCTCAAACTTCGATTCCAGCCACCAAGAATAATGCTCAGGTCCAACTATCACCGGCATTCTGTTGTGAATCTTTGCACACATCAGATTGGGTTCAGTGGTGATGATCGTGAATGTCTCAACTACCTGGCTCACTGAAGGACCGGTGTCATCCAAACCCAATTCACCTTCATTGTCAGGTCGAATCCAGCGTTCCCAAAGACCAGCCATGCAAAAGAACCGGTCGTCTAGCATCGTGAATCTGAACGGAATTCTGCTAGTTCCTGATCTCTGCCATTCAAAATAACCGTTACATGGAATCAAACACCGCTGAGTCTGAAACGGTTTTTTGAAACTTGGCTTCTCGGTCAAAGTCTCGGCTCTAGCGTTGGTCAACTTGTCGCCAATCTTTTCATCTTTTGACCAAGCAGGAATCAAACCCCAACGCATCGATTTGAGCACTGTTTGACCTTTTTCAGAGACAAGCACCGGGACATTGGATCTAGGAGCGATGTTGTAGCGCGGTTTGAAATCCACGACTTTGCAGATGAACCGAACCAGCTTTTCAAGTTCGGTCAGGTCTTGCGTAAATGTGTAACGGCCGCACATGTCTATGATTTCGCGCGATTTTTAACGCCAAAAGGAATATGCACGGATGGCAAAGTGGCGGCAGTCGGCTCAAGATGTTGAAGTTGATCGTCAAAAAATATGTGTGGTTTAAGTACATCTAGAACGCGCTTTTTCTCGATTCCACCCATAAAAAATGCCTCAATGGCGGTTAACCCCCAAGAATTAAGAGTGGTCACCAATCTTTCATTTGATGGGTAATCACGTGCGGTAACAATTGCGACCCTTAATGCTGGCTTGTATCCTAAATTTTGCGCCGCTTTTTTTGCCTCCAACTTTTGAAAATAGGCCATCTTCGTAATCAAATCTTTCAGAGGCCCTGGGTTGTGTGGCGTTCGGAATTTTTTCAGTTCGGCTGCGTGAAATAATTCAAGGTTTTGAGTTTCGTGGTAAACCGTCTCAGCTTCGTCATCTGCAACAACTCCGTCAAAATCAAAGGCCACTCGCAACTCCCTGTCGTTGTCATCATCTCTTTTTATAGACGTTGGCAATACTAGACCCGCTGGCATACCCGCGTTAACTGCATCGGTGACATCTTCTTTATTGGCGCTTAAAAATAGTGATGCGTTGAATGCAGGAATATAGTTGAACGGTGTCTTCCCGGTCAAAAAAGCTCCACGTGTAATTTTGAGTCCGTAATGTTGGCAGGATCGGAAAAACCTCCTTCCACTATCTGGGTCATTCCGAGATAGCACGATCACTTCGACCGGCTCTTCTTTGGTATACGCAGAGTTAAGCCCCAAAAGCCTTTTAATGAAGGGAAATGCAACCCCTTTCTCAAATGGAATATCAAGATTTTCAAGTTGGTGTTTTCTGTAAGCATCGTCGCCCTCTTTTCGATAAATCGCATCTGCGGCGGCCATGTCAAACACAGCGCTGCTAGAAACTGCAACCACGAGTTTTTTTTCTATGGGGTATGCCATGATCCGATAAATCAGAAAGATGATATGAAATACTTCCAAATTCCCAAGCCAATCGTAAGACCGTTAACGGCTAAAACAGCGAGCCTTGAACAGGTTTTGCCGGCCCATTCTCACCCCACAATTTTGTTATCATTTCTCTCTGTGGTGTGAATGGGCATTTGGCTTTGGGTTGTTTCTGTGATTCATCGATGTGCTGTAAAGCTAACTGCGCTCCCGTTATCAAAGCTGTTTTGCCCAACTTCTGATTCAATTCATGTGTAGCGTCGTCCAGAGCGCCCCACCTCTCTTCATTCGTCCTGCCCCATAAAGTAGGGTGCGTGTCCAGCCGCTCAAGATTAAACATCGCAATTCTGATCTGCCTCACCGGTCTTTGCCTACCATTCATAATTTCCCTGAACATTGCCTCCAAAACCTGATTGATGACCGAGTTCAAAAACTGCGGATGCTTGAACCTGAAACTGGTGCCAACTTCCGTAAAATCATTGAACCTGACCGCCACACTAAATTCCCTGGCCTGCATCTGTTCTCTCCTTAATTGCCCTGTGAGCCGGGTTGCTTCGCTCAACATAAAAGTGAGAGCGGCTTCGTAATCATGTTCGTCTTGTGGTAGTGTCGTGGCGCTTGAAATTGTGGTCCGGTCTTTGATTTCCAGCACAAGAGGTTCATTCCATTCCCCATTTGAAAACAACCACATTTGTTGTCCCCAAATCCCAAACTTCTGCTTCAACAACATCGAAGGAAGTATAGCGATATGGCCGAATGTCAGAGCACCCAAAGCAGCTAAACTCCGCTGCCTATTCTTACCAATCCCGCTCATTTCTTGAACTGGCCTATCTTTAAGAAACGCCTTTTCTTCTCCTGCCTTCACTTCCAAAAACCCGACTCCTTTTGCCGCATCAGTAGCGAGTTTAGCCATTTTCGCAGAGTTTCCCAGACCAGCAGTAACGGGCAGACGAACCTCCTTTTTAATACGTTGCCTAATATTTTGAACGTAATCAGAGGGCGTCGTATTCCTCCAAACACATTCATCCATCGTCGAGAAATCAAGAAAGCCCTCGTCAATGCTGTAAGGAACTAGGGTCGGCGCATATTGTTCGAGAATCAAAAACATCTGCCTACTCAGTTCCCGGTATGCGTCGTAGTGAGGTCGACAAAGCACGCCTGACGGACACAAACGCTTCGCTTCAAAACAAGCAGTCCCGGTCTTGATCCCATATTTTTTAGCTAGCCGGTTTGCAGCGATCACAATGCCATCACCTTTTCTACCACCGCCTACCCAAACCGGTCGCCCTTCCAAGCTCGAATCCAAAGCTATTTCACAGCTAGCGAAGAATGAATCTCCGTCAATGTGCAGGATTCGGTTGTTCTTGGCTTTCATCGGCAACAGACAAGGTAAACTGTCTGAACCCTCCGTCGACCCCAAGTTGTTCACACGGGTTGAAGCTGTGGAAAATGAAGGAGTTTGTGCGTTGGTTTTGGTTCTTCCCGCAAGAAATGGGCGAACAGCGATACCCATTCAAATGCAGCGGTTCGGTCAGAATCAGATCCGCCAATCAATTCATGCTGGCCGTTAGCGAGTTTAACGAGTTTTGCCTGACCGAACTGCCGGACCGTTTGTTTTTGATAGCGGAGTGGAATGAGATTTTTCAGTTTCATACGCCTCGACGTTAGCAGGGAGGGTTGGACATCCGCTGTCCAAGTCAAATTAGTTGCGGGAGTATGCGGATATGAGAATGCCTTCCAACGCCTATTTTCCCTTTAACGTCCGCCTAATTTTCTTCCAGACGCCTTCTTTTTGTCGCGTTGGCGACAAGACATCTGGCTGTGGCATATTTGATTTGTCGGTAAAATCTTTTATGTCGTCTTTGGTTGTTTCGCTGCTCCTTGCTCTCTGTGCTGCCCTAATACGCCTGACAGACCATTTTTCTGCCCAGCAAACCTGATTACGTGTGATCCAATAATGTGATTGGCACTTAAATCCCCAGTTTCCAATGGATGGGTCAAGCGAAACAGTTTTGCCGTCAAAAACGAGTGTCCAGCCGGATGGACTAAGAGGAGTCACAACCTCAAAGCCACATCCACAGCAACATTTATGGATGGCGGTTGTGTACGGAATGGAAATATAGAGAATTCCTGGCTCCAATTCCTCAGGTACAAACTCCACAAATTTATGGGTTATCGTTTGAGGCTGTTCCATCGAGAGACTTGATGTTTGTGAGTTGATTCAATTCGACCATGTATGAGCTGTTTAGCTCGCCAGCGCAGTCCAGGTAAAACCCGAAGTGCTTTTTCCAGCGAATGACCGCCAACGCCGCATTAAGTGCGTTGAGGTCCGCGATTTGAATATTAAGGGCGTATTCGTTGTTTCCCTCCCCTTCAACAAACGAAATCTTGCCCCTGGCAACATCTCGCCTATCCGGAAGGCTGGCTGTGGTTCTGACAACGCCTCCCAAGAAGCCATCGGCACGATACACGCCCATGCCAACGTCAATGAATGGGATCTTCCATTCCTGCAGTCGTTCGACGATGAGTTTCTTGGCCGGCCCCTTATCAACGCAAATGAATACAAACTGCATGTCACGGAGCAAGTGGACGTTGGCTTCCTCAACATGAGCCTTATGTTCAATGACACCATGCCTCATCTTCGAATAAATGGCCTTGAAGTAGTCCACTTTGAAGGGTTGTGCTCTGAGCTCTTCCAGCGAGGCTGCGCCGGGCGCCCTAAAGGCGTTGTGTGAAAGAAAAGTGTCACCATCGAAAATGTGAATTTCCCGTACAGGTGTCTTGGCAACAAGGTCGAGGAGGTATCCACCGGTGCCACCAACGCCTATTATTGCAACCTTTTGTAACGCCAGCTTGGCCGTGATGACATCAATTTCAGCCCTGCTTGAGGCGGTATCGATGTATTTGAACACGTGGGCTTCCGCGTCTTGAACGGCAATCGGTAGCCCTGTCTGCGCTTTTACATCTGGGTCAATTTGCTTGGCCTGTGCAGCGAAGATTGCGACGTAGGTTGTAATCTTATGGTAGTAGTCATCGTATGCGTCCTTTGGCTTTGGCTTTGCAGAAAATGTGTGGTCAATTTCAAGTCCCGGTGCAAGCTGTTGCCGGGCACTCTGGTTTCGTATCTGCTCAATCGGAGTACCGTCGGCGCGGCACGGGTATTCGCCGATGAAATACGCCACATGTGTTTTCGGTGCTACCGTCAAGTCGCCTGCCAGATCAAGCGACGACACCAACGTGCCGAACTTGATCTGGCGAGCTGAATTCACATATGGAATACCGGTTACCAACAGGAACCCTGAACGGATTTCCAAGTTGAAACTTTCAACCATCAATTTCTTGAGGTCTGGATTATGACCGATCAGTTGGTGTGACACAAAATACCATCCCTTCTTTGATTTTCACTGAATGTCCGGGCAGCAACTCTCCTTCGGGGTTCGCCTTGGGGCCGTTGCCGTAGGTAATGGTGAACATGATGTTCGGGCCAGTGGGGCGTGGGTTAAATGCCAAGTCCACCAGCTGGTCGAACGTCAAGCGCTTCATGGTAACGGTCTTCTTCTTGAGGTTTACCACGATGACGTACTGCTTCGGCTGCCCGCTATGGAAATGTTCATCCACCACCAAGTGAACGATTTCCGGGCCGTTTTCAATACCCGTGTCCTCGCGGTCTCCCTGCACCTCACGGAACAGCTCAAGTCCCGGCTGGACACCCGCCAGGGCATAAAGAGCCGCCCCAGTTGTCGGATTGGGCGAGTGGTAGGGTTTCTGGTCAATATGAATGCGGACCTCGTGGCCCTGCTTCATTCCGTGTCCTGATTCAGCTACAGTGTTCATAGGTTCAACAGCTTATGCCGCCGCTCCCCTACACGGGGCGCGATTCCGAGACCACAACTCAATGGCTGTTTGCCCGGATTTCTTGTATGTGAACGGCATTTTTACTATCGTTACCTACATAACGGGTGGTTGTGACAACCCGGCTACGGGTGCGGCAGGACCAAAGTGTCACAGGCCTCCGTTATCACCCTGAAGATGCAATCATTGTCGATGGACATTGGCCAAGATACGGACGCAGGGTTAATGCTCCTAATGGGTGCTGCTGGGCCGGCACCGGAGGAGCAGGAGATGGCTCGTGCCGCGCTTAAGGAATTGCATCGGCGTTACTACCCGTACTTGCTGACAGTTGCCGAGGGTTACAGCGAAAACTTCGGAACGGTCGAGATTGATCCCGCTGAGTTTGCGACGGCGACATTCAAGAAGGCATTTATCCGGGCGGCAACGTTTCACGACAAGAGTGATGGGAACCCTGACGTATCGGCCCTACAAGTGAAAGCCTGGCTTGGCGTCATTGCGAGAAACCTCGCAAGGGACGCTCTGGACAAAATCAAACGCCGGAACAACCACCTAGATGTGGTGCCGCTGAACGAGATAACTGATACACTCGAAGCCCAGCCGGAACCCGAACCAGAGCTGGATACAAAACCCACCGCCACCCCGGCACTACTTGCCTTACGGGTGGCACTGGACGCACTTAAACCAGAGGAACGAGACATCCTCATAACATACGCCACGTCTGGATATACCACCAAGAACGGGCGAGAGTTGCCGAGAGACGCACGTGAGGCGCTCGAAGAGCGCACCGATTACGAACGCAGTAACATTCGGCAGAAATGGCTTCGCCTTACAAAGAAGTTAAAGACGGAGCTTGAACCAAAATTGACTACCAAACAGGCCTCGAACAAATGACAAAAAAACATCCACATGAAGATTTTGATGACTTGCCTTCGGAGTTACACAAAGCTTTGATTGAATGTGGTGCTGTTATTCCCACGACCCCTGAAGAGGTTTTACTGGCCGAACGCCATCATAAAGCAAAGACATCACCTGACGAAATTGAAGCTGCCTTTCAAAAGCTGGAAATGGCTCTTGAAGATCCTGCCGACGACCTGAGCTTTGCGAAAGTAAACGATGCGCTCATCACATTGCAAAACGAAGACTTAGCAATGGCTGCTCGAAACGGAGAGGAGCTTGACGAGACTACGCGCGCCAAAATTGAGGCGAGTGTAGAGAAAGTTCTTCGGAAGCCACCACAGGATTCCAAGTAGTGAAACTGCAACTCTCACGCGAAATTGAAATTCTTGAGATTGCGGAGGATGTCGCTAACGAAGATTCCGCTTCCGGTCGAGTGTGCCCAACGCGGATCTGCACAAAGAAGGGAGTGCAATTGGTTCACGATTCATACGGCGAGAAAAAGTTCGACGGCATGCTTGTGTACCGGAGTGGTGTCTGGATGATTTTGTGTAATACCGACAACGGCAATTTGCCTGGTTTATCCCGCGAGCGCTTTACAATTTCGCATGAGCTCGGTCACTACCATATTCCAGAACATCGCCGTCACTTGTTGGCAGGTAGAAAACCTCATGGCTCGCAGGCTGGAGCCTTTGATGAGGAAGGAAGACCGGAGGAACTTGAAGCTGATATTTTTGCGGCGAATTTTCTGATGCCGCCGGCGCGCTTTGTTCCCAAGCTCATCGCACTCAAACAAAAACCATTGGAAGGCATTTTGGCCTTACGCAGAGAATTTGATACTTCTCTCGAAAGTACGGCGATTCAAGCCATGCGCCATGACCAACGCGTGGTTGCGGTAGCAAAATGGGATGCGAATGCACTGGCGTGGCATCGAATCTCCAAACCATTCTTTCAAGAAACCGGCTACCGGCAGTTTAAGTTTCGTCAGCAAAATCAGCTTCAACATGATTGTGCAACAGCGTTAGCATTGGCTGATCCAAAATCGCAATTTGATTCTACAATCCATGAAACAGTGGCTACGGCCGCCTACTGTTTTGGCTACATTGCCGCTGGCGGCAAGCGAGACATCCTTCTTCGTGAGGAGGCAATACGAAATGGTCGATTCGGGGTAGTGTCCATCTTTTCGCTGCTCAATGAACCATTCAGAAAGGGATAGTGGTGGACTGCAAAAATGAAATTCAGGCATTCAATCAAAGCGTTATATGGGCGCTCACTTGCATGATTTGTGTTTTTGGACTAGAATATGGCCATTATGAGTAAAAAACTCACAACTGCGGCAAAGGAAAAAGCCTACATTACCCTTTTGGGCAACCCCTATGCCAAGCTGTCCTTTTACGGCGAAGTCGAGGAAACAGTTTCGCAAGCCCCCACCTTGGAGCGGGAACACGTCCGTTTAAAAGAGATGCAAAATCCGTATGCGTTTTTAGAATACTATGGCGAGGAACAAGTTGGGAAACGGTCTAACGCCAAGCCAACTCAGACGTTAATTAGCTTCACTGACAACTTAAACACCCAGCCAGAAAAAGTTTCCAAGAGGCCCATTTTGTCCCCTGATTTGACTGCCGTCTTGGATGAAGTTTTGCAAATCTATAAGCCGTACATGGCACGTTCAGAGTGGACTAAAGTGACAGAATATCGGATGGCATTCATCGCTGAGGCTCAACAGTCCCTCGTTGTGACTTCGCGCGTGGTCGACCGCCTGCAAAAACTTAAATTCTCTCTGTTGCCGGGAGAAAAGGTTGAGTTTAATCGTGCTCCAGCCGCAAAGATTATTGACCAGCTCAAGAAACTATTGCTTGGATAGGGAGAATGGCGAGCAGCAAAAACGTATCACTTCTGAGAAAGTTGCTGGTTGATGCCGACAACATAGCAAGCTCGGCGTCTGGGAACAAGTTTCCTGTTCCACTAAGTCCGATTGCAAAGCGCCGCCGAGTGACACAAGTAGATTTTTCTCCGTTACTGGTTGATGCAATGCTTACGACACATTCAGAAGGGTTTCGTGTCCTGCTTGATCCAAACGAGGCAGATCCGGAAAAACTAAAGAGCTCATATCAATCGGAGGGCTCCGGAAAATTATTGCCAACCCGCCTGCGATTTTCATTGGCCCACGAACTAGCCCATACTTTTTTCTATGATTACGCAGAAGGAAGGCCAGAGGTGGTAAAATCATTTCGACCAGGAGGGGGACGAACTGCGCTTGAAAATTTGGAAAAGTATTGCGACAAAATTGCAGCGCACTTGTTGTTGCCTACTCCCATGGTTAAGACTTGGTTTCTAAAGCACAGATCATTTTCTCCACAGAAGCTCTTGGAGTTTGCAGCAGAAGCCGGCGTATCGATCGAAGCATTAATCCATAGATTAAATGAGATGACTTCGGTTTTCTTGGAGACGTCTTTTTACGGATGCATAATTTTATTAAAGCGCGGTACAGATGGAATGAAGATTGCCGCAATGGCTAGACCCAGAAATATGAGCATAGCGCGCGAGCTCGGTCTGATGAGCGTAGGAAAAGATTGGAGTTTAACAGATCATAGTGGATCGAAAATTGCCCCTGAAGATCTAGTCTCGGCAGAAGTTGTAAATTTAACAGTAAAAACTGAGCGCTCTTCCATCGGGATAGATTATCACATTTCTGTTAGCGCTATAAATTCGCGCGGCGACTTCAGGACTTTACTCGTAACATTCCAACAAAAGTAAAACAACCTGTTTCAACACACTCCGGCCCATCATTCACCAGCAATGAAACCCGCCTAACGTAATCTCTGCTTTTGCGTTTCCATCAACCTAGCAACCTCGCTTCGAATTCGGCTGACTTGAACCCCTCCGAACTGGATGTTTACAGAAAAGTTGAATTCATCCCGTTCAAGCAGTTCCAACTTGTTGCCGTTTTCCGTGCAATCCACGTGTTCGTAATTTAGCAGCTGTTGCTTCGTGTACTTGCCCGAGGCAATCAGGCGATGCCACTCTGGGGTTCCGGGGTACGGGCGGAACTCAAATACACTGCAACGAAATGTCCCCGGAGATTTTTCCGTGGAGTCCCATAGTTTATGAATCATTTCGATGGTCGCATTCATATCGGCTTCCCCCTCTCCAGGAAAACCCAGGATAAAATATCCCTTAACATTGATTCCTCGATCCGTAAGGGCGCTCACCGCTTTGAAAGTCATTTCCGGCCGAATGTGCTTGTCGATGTAACTTAAGATTTTGGCGCTTCCTGACTCAATTCCGAGAGCTATCTCGCGACACCCCGAATCGCTCACTAGAGAAAGCAACGTGTCGTCCGCTTTTGCTAGGACATTTATGCGGCCAGTCGCATCCCACACCCATTTATTCGCCACGCTTGATTCGATAAACTGCGGCAGGCAGGAATTCATGAACCGCGCATTTGCAAGAAACAGGTCATCGACAAATCTAAAAGCGGTAACCCCGTGCTTTTCCGCCAACCACTGCATTTCAGATAAAATATTCTGCGGACTGCGAGTCCTGATCGAGATGTCGGGATTCGCGCTCTTAGCAGCACCGCAGAATGAACATTCATAAGGACACCCTCGGGAACCAACCAAATTCGATTCAATTCTCCCCTCGTTTGATGTGAATGGATCTTGGGACAGAAAGCTCCGATCTATAAATGGAAGCGCGTCAATTTCTGGAGCCAAATACCGCGCTTTATCACCAGCAGAAGCGGCAGTTCCTTCTTCGTCATTTTCGCCAGCTCGCCAATACACCAAGGGCAAATGTTTTCTGCTTTGAATATCTGCCAATAACTGTTCAACACGAACTTCTCCTTCGCCCAACACCATTGCATCGATCCGTGGAATTTGACGGTCTCTCAAAATTTCGCGTGGCATCGCCTTGGCTTGATGCCCCCCAAGCATAACTTGAATTTCGGGCGATAAACTCTGAAGAATCGCAATGCTATGTTTATACGAGGGCGCCAGAAGATTTAAGCCGACCCAGCGTGGCGCAGCAGCGTTCGTCAACCTAGTAATTTCGCTGACCCCCAAACCGTTCGACTCTGCGTCAAGAACGCCAACATTGAAGCCCGCTTTCTTGGCACATGTCGCAATATATCCGAGTCCTAAAACAGGAAGGGTGAAGTTGTTCCGCCGTGGCATCTTGTCATAATCCTTCAAGGGAGAATTGATGAATACCGCATCCAACTGCCTGTTCGGATTATGCCCTATGATCACAGGAAGTATTTGCCCCTGCGCCGAACCGAAAGCAAGAATAAATACGCCAACAGTTGGCCGATTATTGGATTTTTCAGGTCTAGCCGTTTTGGCTTTTCACAAGAAGAACCTGATCCGCCAAATGCTTCGCCCCTTCTTCAACACTCAAGGTTTCGTTTTTGAATCTGCTCACCCTTAGCCCATGTTCCTCCATAAATGTAGCAGCCTCCATGAATAAATTAACCTCGTCCTCCCGGCTGAAATTGCTTTCAAATCGGTCCAAAGAGGACCTTTCGGCCAACCTATTTCGAATGACTGCCGGCGAGGCAAAAACAATAATGCTTAATCCAGGCTTGAGAAATTCCTTGTTTAAATTCCACAAAAAAGACAACTCCACCCCATCCATTCGTTGATATACCAAGGATGATCCGACATACCTGTCGGTAATGACAATGTCGTGATTTTCCAACGCTGGCAAGACGTCCGCTTCAAGATGATTTTGGCGATCTGCCGCGAGTAAATAGGCCAACGTTTTCCCATGATATTGTTTGTGGGTTTCTCTGATGAATCCTCCAAGCGGAGTGGCCGTCACTTCTTTTGTTAAATGAACTTTAAGGCCGTTTTTGATCAAGCATTCCTTGAGAACCGTGACCAATGAAGATTTCCCCGCGCCATTCGGTCCATCCACGGACACAAACAGCCCGCGTTTGGTCGTCGGGTTGTGGCTCATTAATTCAGAAACTCAAGCAATCTTCGGACAGTCAAAACTGTATCAGAACATCAACTCGGTTGTTGCGTATCAACCCTTAATCATGGATTCCTGAACAGCTTGAAAGATATTCTCTGCGTAATCGCCAATTCTTTTTCTGGCATAGATGCCCATGTAGGATGGGTGGGCGACTGCCAATATCAGGTTGCCCGCTTGGTCCACGCCGGCCCATTTCAAAAATCTCCCATCGGCCGAGGCGCACTGAACCATTCGAATTCCGCGCATTTCTTTAAAAAACTCTGCTACCAACCCACCTAGCAAAATCACCACATTGGACTTCATTTTCGCCAGTCTTTTTTCAAAAGGAACCCACTCAGATTTCATTTCTTTGGGCGTTGGGTACCTGAGCTTCCCATTGGTTAGGGGTGGGTTGAGAACCAGATTATCACGATAAAACATCGAACAGTTGGGGGCGGTCCTCAGCTTCGCCTCAACATTCGAGATTATTTTGCCCGATAATGTTTCCTCAGCAAGTGGCTTGAGGACCCCGTTCGCACCGGGCTTTCCTGAGATGCCCACAAAACATACCACCTTATCATTCAATGCTGATTTTGTTTTAGCCATTTTGATTGAGAAATTAAAACGATCGAATGTTGCATAACCGTTATCGAGTTAGTGCGATTCTCACTTTGCTTTTTGTTTCCTCGGTGATCCCAGGGTCACCAGATTCCAAGCGCATAATAGTTCGCGAAGATATTCCGGCCTTGCGAGCGAGTTCTTCCTTTCGAAAGCCTAATCGAATGCGCCGTCTTTTCCATGAGTTCGCGTTTGGCATAAAAACAGTGGAAATTAATGTTGTAACAAGTCTGTATATAGAAGGACAAAACGTGACAAGTCAAGACACAACCAACTTTGCAGAATTATTTCCATTTCATTTTCTAGCCCACTTCCAGTCCCACCCATAAAATCACGGTATGAAAGGAACACTACATCGAACGGGAGGCAGATTTTTCACTGCCTGTCTGCTCGTCGTTTGTTTGACCTGCCAAGCCAGGATTGGTGTGGAATATCAGATGCAGTTGGGAGATCCGAGCGATGCCAAACCCGACACCAACAATCACGAGCATTATCTGATTCAACGACAGGTCTTCGCCCTGGATTACGACGATAAAAATGGTGAGCCGAACTGGGTGAGCTGGGATCTGACCGCTGACGATATGGGGCCGGCTAAAAGATCTCCGGCTTTTCACCCAGACAATGAACTGCCTGCCACCTTCCATCACATCACGAGCGCTGATTACAAAGGCTCCGGTTTTGATCGAGGTCACATGTGTCCTTCAGCTGACAGGACGGATAATGCTCAAGATAACGAGGCGGTCTTTACCATGGCCAACATCATTCCGCAGACACCCGACAACAACCAAGGTGTGTGGGAGCGGTTGGAGGCTGAATGCAGGGATTTGGCTAGGCAAGGAAACGAACTGCTCATCATCTCAGGTCCTGCAAGTTTTACTGGTCAACACATTAATCAAAGCGGGCCTGTTATGGTTCCAGCGCATACCTGGAAGATTGTCGTCGTGGTTCCTAACGGCGATGGTCCAGTGTTAAACCGCATAAACCCCACCACTCGGGTCATTGCTGTGGACATCCCCAATATTGCAGGAGTGCGTCATGATTCGTGGACCAAATATCTCGTCTCGGTAAATCAGATCGAGCAGTTGACGGGGCTGAGATTTTTTACAGCGCTGGCTCCTGATCTGGCTGCTGTGTTGAAAGCGAAGGTTGATGGCCACGCTTCAGAAACGGTTGTTTACGCCAAAGCTGCATCTCAACCAAACTCAACAGCCGGCACTCAGCAGACGCTTTTAATTCCACTAGCCATTGTCGTGCTAATCATACTGCTGGTTTTGTGCGTTGGCATATTGATTGTGTTTTTCAAAACCAGACCCAATCGCTAAACAAAGAAAATTAACCGGGACGAACAGCGACGCCGTCCCGTTGATTTTGAAAAATCCCTCAACAGATTGTCGTCGCTGCTGCCAAGGAACCTCACGGTTAGTAACGAATATTCAGACGGCGATTGGGGGTTTTCGTTCAAACATATTCCTAATTTAACAATGGGATCAAAGATTTGTTCCACTCGTGATCGAGTGGCTGCAGTTCCTGATTGCGCAGCCAGGTCAGTCCATGTGATTCAAAGGTGTGGTTGTAAGCCCAGTTCACGATTCGCAGGGTAGATTGAAAATCGTTGAGGATGCCAAGGCGATCAAACTCCACTGCCAACGGTTTTGCGTTTCGTTGTTGAAACTCACACCAGGTATTGAGATGAACGGCACTCGCTAATCGGTCTGACTTCTTGCCATTACAGCCGGCATGGGCGAGCACGAAGTTGTGGCCAAGATCCACCGGATAGCGTGACCAAGGAACGAAATGATCTACGTGGGTTGTGTCTCCCTTCAGCGAGCCGTGACAATAAAAACAACTGCCGGCCTGAAACTCATTGATGATGGCTCCCACCTCTTTCAAGTTCGCTCTTTCACTACCGAACAAAAATTCATTTAGATCTGTCCTGTCCCCCAACTGCTCGACGTTAAATCGCCGCACATAACGCGACCAAGCCCCTTTCACCATGTCCGCTACCAACCCATAGTGCTTGCGAAAACAAAAGGCAATACCAGGCTTTAGCGCGATCTGACTACCTTGGCCGACGTTGCTATAAAGAAATTCAAGTTTCTCACTTCCGACGGTTTGCAGCTTCCACAATGGCATCACCCTCACCACCTCCGCCACTTTCCGGATCAAATTCTGCCATTGCCTTTGATCATGGCGCGCGGCTGTCAGTGATCCCTCATATTTGTTGTGAAAGCCTTGAATCATCTGCACTACGCCGGCCTGTTTGCCCGTGTTCTGCTGCAATACCCTGCTGCTTAAATACGGGGTGCTTTGACGCCAGTAGTATTGCACAAATTTCTCGGCAATCAGGTTTGTTGAGATGGGAAGTTCGGACTCATCGTCCACACCCCGTTCCACCGCGATGTCAGCCAAGGCCATCAACAACGCGTATTTGTAGGTCGCAACAAAAGAACCTTCGGATAGCAACCGTTGCAGGTTGGTGAGAAAGGCGATCTGACTTTCTGGTGAGCTTGCCTTCATTCACCAGTATTTGGCTTTGTCTGAAATAACCCAGCGTATCCCACCACGAGGGTCGGGCACGTCTCCATTCCGACGAGGGATGATGTGAACGTGAGCATGCCCTATCGTCTGTCCAGCGGCCAGGCCTTCATTCACACCGATATTGAAGCCGCTCGGTTTAAAACGATCCACCAACAGATGACGCATTTTGGCAACCAAAGCCCACACGTCACTCAGCTCCTCTGGTGGCAGATCATGGAGAATCATTGTGTGGCGTTTAGGGATGATCAGTGTGTGACCTTCGGAAACGGGGAACCCATCGAAAAAGGCAATGCAGGTTTCGGTCTCAACCCAAACACGTTCTTTAGGTAAATGACAGAAGTGACATTGTTTAATGATTTCAGCCATATCCAATCACCTTTCGCTTTAAGATTTAATCACGTTGCACTGCTTTGACAGGGGCGGCACAGAATCTTTGCGCCGAATCGTTTCACATTCAATCTGCAAAATGTGACAACTTTGGCCTCAACCTCAATCCCGCAAATATCGCATCGGTTGCCGGGCACTGATTTCTGCTTTTCTTGGGGCGCGAATGACTGGCATTTCCGGCACAATAATTTCCCGGCAAAACGACTTTTGTTTTTAGTGAGCCGGCAAAAAAACACTTCTTGAGAGCTCACTGGTCCGCGGCATCCTTCACAAACTCCGCTGGCTGGCTCCTTGAGGCTTTCCACCACTTTTCTAGCTTCTGGCATCACGATATCATTCAACGGGCTTGGCTTGTGATAGCTGACTATTTTGCGACAAAACTCTTCGATGCTTTGTTGGCCGACCATTTTGAATACCGACGTCATTGAAGGGTCAGCATCACGGATCTTTTTGATCAGGTCGTCCATCTTGAAGATCAGAACGTTCTTGGGAAATTGACCGACTATGCTGCATTTTGGGCTGATTGCTACGACATTGTAATAATCACAAGGCATAGGCAGACCTAGCCGCTGTGGTGCCAATTTCTCAGCTTCAACCAGTTCTTTCAGAACAGCAATGTGACGCCGATTTTGTTCAACAGGATTAGCAATTCCTTCCCAATGGTTGAAGTTGATCCTTTCCCATCCACCGTTCTGATATCGAATCTTGGTCTGAAAATTCTTCGTCTCAACCACGAAAACTTCAAGCAACCGGTTAACGATGAGATGATCGATTTGAGCGACGCGACCGTTCCATTCCAACCTCAGATCATGAATCACGATCCAGTTCGCGTTGTTCTTCAGATCGAAGTCGATGAGATAGGCGGCCTCTTCTTCACCCCGGATACCTGCACGCAAGATGGCGAGCTCAGTTTCCAGCTTCTTTTTCGAGGTCAGGGAGCTTGATCCGTTTAACGCCGTCTCTAGCTTCTGCAAACGCAGTGCCTGAGAATCCTTTTCTTTCAGAATCATGTCATCGAAAGCCTAATGAGTTCCAAGCTGCTTGAATAGATTTAGTTACGGGTGGGCGGAAGGCTTTGGATGCTTTCTCATTGCACCACACCCCTATAAAACCGCTGACTGAACGAATTCGCGTTGCTCTGTGTAAATGTGAAAGGTGCTGGATTGGTGGTGAGAGAAACCCAAACCGCCGGGCTTAAATTCGTAGTGGCCTGCACTACGTAGTTTGATCCAGCAGTTCCGGTCAGAGTGAAGCTGAAGGTGTTGTTGGTGAATGAAACGAGGCTGAACGTTGGTGTTGAGGCTGGAGGTGAAACGATTTGGGTGACGGTGCCTTGAACTGCCAAATCATTCGCTGTCGTTCCTTGCTTATCATAAATATACCAAGTCCCAGACGACCCACCGTTCAGATTCACAATCCTGAATGTGACGTTGGTGTTGGCTCCGATGTTTTGCAGAGCCAAAAAGCTGGTCAAATCAATCGCCCCAATCGAAGCTCCACTACTCGCGACCGCATAGTTCAAGTTCGTGATGTCAGTGAAAGCTCCGTTGCCTACCTGAAATTGCAGAACTCCATTCGTTGGCCCAGTTCCAGACCGGTAGTAGTCGAATTTGCTAATGCTGGTGAAGGACATGACGTATCCATTGCTCGCCATCAACCCAAACGTAGCAAATTGATTGGAACCCACGGCGGAACTGGTGGTGAGGTTGGTAAAGCCTACGCCACCCCAACCACCTCCTGCAGCCGATCCTGATGTCTTGACCCCTGAACCACGCGTTAAGCCTACTACAGCGAGATTAGGAGCGTTGGAGGTGGCGGGGTAGGGAGAAGGTCCGTAGTTGCCAGTTCCGCCAAGCAAACCACTCATATCCCAGCCAGCGAGCAAGCCGCTATAAACTGATCCGCCACCATTCCCCAATACCGTAAACGAATTGGTTGAGATCGCTGTTCCGCTCTGAGTCGAAACACTGATAAACCCTGAGCCGGCGTTGGTAGGGACGTAGGCAGTGATTTGCGTGTTGGAATCGACGTTGAAGCTGGCTGGGGCTCCATTAAACGTGACTTGGCTAGCTCCTGTGAAATTGGTGCCGGTGATCGTGACTGGGGTGTTGGTAAAGCCGGATGTGGGTGTGAATGCGTAGATCTGGGGAGGGGGATTGGTCTGACCATCCACTTTATTTCGAAGAACGGAGGCGATTTCTGGTGCTAGAGCTGTGAAAAAGGTCAGCCCCGTATCAACCTGAATTTGATTGGCAGATGTGACGTAGGTTGGCCAGGTATTCGTTGCACTATCGTTGTTCGGAATTTTGATAGCGATGACCCGGTTTGTAGTGCTGATGCGGTTCGTGGCTAAGCCTAGACCTGGAGGGACGACGACAGCTATTTTCCACACAAAGTCAGGAATGAATGGCCCGTTTGTGAGTCGTGCACTTCCGTAGCCACTTCCACCACAGATTAACAGAAGCTCGTAGTTGTTGGTGGATTGAACGAGGTCACGGCAATAGTTTTCAAACTGCAGCCAAACCCCAGAATTGTTCACTCCATTTTGAGGCAGAACGTTGGACATGAAGAACACGAGGTCGTTGTTGGTGCTGGTATCGGTGCGGTCTTTGGAAGGGCAGAGGTGACCGCGATCCCAGCCAGCATTGTTGTAGATGCTGGTGGAATAGCGGGTAAAGTTCGGGGGCAGGTTGGTGTCAGTGATGAATGAGGAACGAGAATTGGTGCCGATGTCGCTAGCCGTTAAATCCCACGCCGCCCAGTTCGGTTCGCCTAAATTGTCGTTGTAGTCCAGAGCTTCAACTGTGCGCTGGATAAGGTAGTGATCGTGGTTGTTGGTATCGGCTGTCGCTCCTGAAGGGTTCCCTAGTTGCATCTGAAGCGAAACATCGATGTAGGCTTGGACTGGCAGGACCGATACGAGCCAGAGCGTGAACAGAGCCAAAACGATGGAAGCCCTGCTTTTCATGTGCGCTTCCAAACCGTTCCATTCCTGCTATCCCAGAGCGGTTGCAGGTCTGGATCATCAACCGCTTCCTTTTTCACCGTCTCTTCATCCAGAGCCATCGCTTTTTTGAACCAGTCCGCAGCTTCTTCAAACCGGTTTAGCTGGGAACAATAGCAGGCGAGGTTGTAGGGAATCATCCAATTATCAGGGAATTTGTCATTCACCGGCATCAACCTGTCATACGCTGCCTCCGTCTTCTTCAGTTCATGCAAAGCAAAGGACCGATAAACCCAACCAAATTCATCGTCGGGCAGCATCGTCACTAAACTGTCAGCAATCTCGAAACACGCCTCCCATTTTTTAGCCATCGAATAAATCTCGTATCTGACTTTCAAGACGTCAGGATGCGCTCGGTAAACCGGCGTGATTTGCTCCAGTTCATTGTGTGCTTCCTGATAATTATTGAGCCCGAGCCAGCCTTCAGCAGCATCAAGAAAGCGTTGATCTTGGAGGGAAAGTTTCTTCATCTCTTTCTTAAAGTTTTCGCTTAAACCTGCGGGAATGTAAAGCAAGCGTAAGAAAGAAGCTTGGAAATGAACCAGCGCAGATCACACCACCAATTCAAACTGCGAGAATTTTACAGGAGTTTGCAGGACAATTTTCTTACGAGATGGGTGAAAACAGAACTGGCGATTATCCCCGCATTTAACTTGATGCGGACAGATTGGGTTGTCGGTCAAACACTCGACAAATTCATCCGTCAATATCCGTTCGATTTTGCGGGCCCGGCAGTCTGTGGAAATCTCATCTTCTGTGTTCATTTTTTAGAGGGAGATCACACCCTTATCTACAATACGTAAGAAACCCGAAAATCTTTCAAAAAATCTGCTTCCAACCTCCAAATTTGTTGCCAGCGCTATTTGATATTGAGCGTTGTAGCGTTCGCAGCCATCACAATCCCTTTTACGAAACCAGCCATCACAGGCATCAAGACCAAGCTCGCAAATACTAGATAGCTGGTCCAACAAAGTCCTTTTGCAGCCTTCGGTCTTGGGTAGTCCGGTGTTAATCCAGCTGCCATCAAATTTGGTTCACAAGTGATGATGGTGAACGTCTCAACGACCTGATCGATTGAAGGGCCAGTATCATCCAGTCAACGCTCGCCTTCTTGATAAGGTCGAATCCAACGTTTCCAGACCTCAGCCACTGGCGAGGAAGGGTTAGTCAACTCGCGCTTCAAAAGCATTCCAAGATAGCGCTTGCTTTCCGGCCCGCTGGACCGGAGGATGCGCGACTGATGTATAAACCCCAATCGCCCTCTTTGAAACATCGAATTACTGTTCTGTTCATGTTGATCAGCGGGATCAGCATTATAACCACTTCATCCTCAATGGCAGCGCCTTACACCGCATTTTTTGGCCCATTGATCACGACTTTATCCAACCGCGTCGCCTTGCTCAACAATCAGACCGATAAAGCCTCGGTGGCCCAACAGAAAGCAATCCTCAAGGACTTGGCAGTCCTCAACAAAACTTCCACATCAGAAGCCACGGATTTAAAAAATGCAATCCTGATTGCCAAGAGCCTGGCCAAAGCGACCCCTGATTACACAAATACTTTCCACCCGATCCTGGAAAACGTTTTCATCGGCTTTTACAATGACACCAGCAATCTCGTGACCAGCGTCCAGAATAAAATTAACGCATTGCCGGACACATCCTGCAAGACCAAGGCGCAGGCCGCCCTTAATCTTGCGGTGGCGGCCATCTCCTCGCTGAGTTCCACTGATTTCACCGCCTTCAGCAAGGCCTTGAGCAGTGCCTGGAAAAACGGTCTGAAAGCTCAAACACTCGCAATCTCGTCAAGTTGCACGGGTAGCAGCGGCGGTTCCGACACAGTGACCATGACCGTGGATGGAACCTCTTGGACTGCCAGCAATGGGTCGGTCGGCGCCGGTTACGGCAATTCAACACAGGAGCTCGATTTCGGCGGACAAGAAGGAAGCACTTCCAGTTTAACCCTCGTGCTCCTCGGGATCACCGGTACCGGCACCTTCTCGAACAGCATCTATGGGTCTTACACCGTTTTCAACGCGTCCACGTATTCCATCAATTCCGGCACAGTGACGATCACGACCTTCGACATCGCCCACAATACGATCGCCGGCACATTCTCGTTTTCAGCTTCGTCGGGATCCAGTATCGTGACCGTCACACAGGGTTCCTTTAATATTGAACACCTGAGTGTTCATTAATCATCGTCCCCAGACGGGGCGGAGTATCCTCATTCGGTTGTTTTCGGGGTTATGCTCCAAGATTATGCAGGTTTGATTTGATCACCTCCAACCGCTTCGAGGTGTTGGTGGTCAGGATGTGAGTGATCTTTCGCAAATGTTAAAACAATTTCATTTGCTGATTTGCCGACTCTCTCAAATTGCTGACGCCAAGCCCGAGCAGACGCAAGGGACGATGCACCAACTTTTCTTTAGCTAGCAGAAAGCAGGCGAGACGATAAATCTCACTAGCCTCAACAATCGGCTCTTCCATGGAGATTTGTCGAGTCAGCGTAGTGAAGTCGCTGTAACGGACTTTGACTTGAACGGTGTGGGCTCCTAGTTGCCGGTGCTTGAGCCTTTTTTCGATGTCCGCCGCCTGTTCTTTTAGACAACGGCGCAAAATCTTCCGATCATCCGTGTCTTGCAGAAATGTTTCTTCGCCACTGATGCTTTTAATCTCATCGCCAAGTTCCAACGGCCGATCATCTTCCCCCACAGCAAACTGTTTTAACGTCGGACCAAACGAACCAACAAGTGCCCGCAGATCACCCGCGTAATCCTGCAAATCTCCTACGCTGCTGATGCCGGCTTTGTTCAATACCTGTTCCGTGACTTTCCCTACGCCATACAAGGTTCGGACTGGTAAAGGTCTTAAGAACTGCACTTTTTCCTCGTCTGTGATCACCGTCAATCCATCCGGCTTTTGGTGGTCACTCGCGATCTTGGCCAGCAGCTTGTTCGATGCAATACCGATGGTGGCGGTCAATTGTCGTTCAGCTTTTATCTGCTGCTTCAATGCCGTAGCCAAAGTTCTGGCCACTTCTAGTGTAGCCGCCATCGTTTCAGCCTGACAAATCGCTGACATGTCGAGATACGCCTCATCCACGGACACCTGCTCCACAATCGCTCCGGTGCTGGCAATGATTTCCATGATCTGATGTGACTCTTCTCGATAGGCGTCCATCCTAGGACGAACGAAGATGCCTTTGGGACAGAGCCTAGCCGCCGTGGAACTAGGTAGGGCTGATCGAACACCAAACTTCCTGGCTTCGTAGCTAGCGGCACAAACTACCCCACGCTGAGTCGGAGGTGAGCCAACAATCACTGGCTTGCCCCTCAAATTTGGATCATCACGCTGTTCCACTGAAGCGTAGAAAGCGTCCATATCGAGATGGAAGATGATTCGGAACATGAGCGCTGAGTTGAGTCGTTTGGTTTGTGCCACCGTTCAGCCGTTAAATATTTTGGGCATATCCGCTAAACATTGACGTTCTCTTTTGTATCGACTTCGGTTTCTCCTGGTGACACCGCAAACCACTTTTCAGCTTCAGCCTTTGTTGCCAACCCTTTGTAATGCTGGTGAATCATGGCTGGGGAATTCCCTGCCTGTTGTGCCGTCAAGTTTTCGTTGGCGTGCAGGGCAAAATGATAGGTGCAAAAGGCATGACGCAAACCGTTGTGTTTTCTTTCGACAGACTCTTTCTCAACCTTGGCCACTAAACAGAGTTCGGCTATGTTTTGTTGAAAAGTCACTTCATGCCCATCCCACAACAAGCCAGATTTTTTATCGCGATACGATTCAAGCCATCGTTTTAAAGTCGAACAAATCTCCACAAGTCGGCGCTGCCGCGTCTTGCTTTTGCCTGCGGTGACTTCAATGTGATCCGGAACCCGCCAGATATCTGCCCAGTCCATACGCAACAATTCTGCGGTGCGTAGTCCAGCCAGTCCGCCAATAGCAAGAATCGGTCGCAATGACGCCAAATCGTCCTTTGCGGCGTTTAATAATGCCTGAAATTCGGCAGGGGAATAAAAAGTCGTTTCTGCATTATTTGAATGTTCAGTCCGCAGACCGTCAGCTTCAGCCAACCGATGCGTCTGTGGCAGATAATCTTTACGAACTGCCCACGACAGGAATTGCCTGATGACGGCACGGTAATGATTGCGACTCTTAGCGGAAATGGCTTTGCGCTGATTGCGGGATTTGGATTTAATTTTCCCGAGCGTCTGGATGAAATGATCCAAATGAGCCTTGGTAAGGTCGCAAACAGCTGTGCCAGGAAAGCCTTCTGCAAACTTCTCAAGCTGCCGCCTGCGGTTATATGCGTATTTTGTGGAAAGCTGGGCTCGTTGGCCTTCGTTAGCGGTTGCGAGCACATCTGTGGCCTTTAGAAATTCCTTTATCGCTTCGCCGAGGTCAATTCGTGTTACGGTCGCAACTGTTTTAATAAAGCCGTCGGCGACTTCACGCAAAGTCCGGTTGCCGGTTTTTTTGGACACCTCAATGAATTCGGAAACAACCATTGAAAGTGAGAGGCGTTGACCTTGTGGCCGGTAAGCATCCAACATTTGAAATGCCGTAAGTGCATCCCGTGCTTGAGCCGCAGTTAAAGCAGCGGCCGGGTTGCCCTCAGCTAATTCTTTTGCCTTTTTCTGCGCTGCAGCTAGCGCAACACCATATTTCTTAAAGTTTACAAACAGACGCTTCCCGTCCGCCCGGTAGGCGATTCGGTAAAAGGGGTAATTCTTCTTTTTGCCGTAGAGGGTGACCTCGGCTTTCCGGTGGCGGATGACCTTCGGAAACTTCATTTTAGTGGGTTCAGATTCGACCAAAATCTGTGCGGAATCTGTGCGGGAGTCAAGAGAACCCTCAATTTCCTTTGGAAAAGTGGTGCGCATAGCAGGACTTGAACCTGCACGCCTT
>Ga0068856_100000615_pt1 | contig 39036 bp, 37 predicted proteins | sample KBSCornC62_FD_66595 | JGI IMG/M metagenome (GOLD analysis project Ga0068856, IMG submission 66595) | Corn rhizosphere microbial communities from Kellogg Biological Station, Michigan, USA - KBS Corn C6-2 | ecosystem: Host-associated > Plants > Roots > Rhizosphere > Soil ...
CACGCCTGGCTCACCGAGGTCCTCACCCGGCTACCCACCACCAAGGACCGCGACATCGACAGCCTGCTGCCGCTGGCATAGGTGATGATCGCTGGATAGGTGGCTTCGGCGCACGCTTACTGACGACCTGGCTTACTGCACGCTCTTCTCGTTGGCGTTGGCGCTTGCGTAGACCTGATCGGCCCACTGGGTGGCGTTGAGGTAGATCGTGGCCAGTCGCTGGATGCGCTGCGGGGGCACCTGTGCGCTGGTCAGCTCGTTTGCCTCCCAGGCGAGAATCTGCTGCAGGATTGCGCCGAACGGGCCGCTGCGGCCGGTCAGTGCGTCGCTGATCTCGGGCGCCAGCCGCAGCTGCGGCAGCAGGAATTCCATCGGCGCGCACATCAGGGTGTCCAGCAACGAGAACAGGCCGACAGTGAACGCCATTTCGGCACTCCCATGTGGCATGCCCTGGGCCAGTTCCTCGCACATGTGGGCGCGGATCAGCGCGGCGCGCAACAGCTCCGGTGGACGATCGTCCATGCTGCACATCGCCATGGTGTCGACCCAGTTGCGCATGCGGGTGACGCCGAAGAAGATCGCGGCCTGCTGCACGGATTTCAGCTGCCGCGGCAGTGCGAAGTAGGCCGAATTCACGCAGCTCAGCAGCTTGTAGCTGAGCACCGCGTCGTCGCGCACGATGTTGCCCAGCTCGACCGGACCCGGGTTGCTTTCGTGCAGCACGCCCAGCAGGCGCAGCATGCTGAGACGGTTCGCGGTCAGCACGGGGACGGCCATCGGCTGCGGCACCAGCAGGTAGCGTCCCTGCACCGCCTCCATCGGCAGCGTCAGGCAGCGCTCGTAGGTGGGATGGTCGTTGACCTGGCCGGCGACCACGCGCAGTCCGCGCGCGTGCAGGTGCGCGGCGCGTTGCGCCAGCACTTCCGGCGCCAGTTGGCCTGCGTCGAGCCGGACCAGTTGCACCATCTGCAGCAGGGCTTCGAACGGCAGGCCGTGGTCGAGATCCTGCTCGCCCACGTCCAGCATGAACTGGCAGCCGCGCTGCGCCATCGACTGCAGGCGCTTCATCAGCGCCGTGTCGTCGGCCACATGCGGTTGCAGCACCACGCCCAGGCGCGGCTGATGCAGCAGCACGTCGGAGTCTTCCGGCAGCAGTTCGGCCGGCAGGTTGAGGAACGCGCGGTTGCCGCGCACCAGACGGGTCAGCGCACCGTCGGTGATCATTCCCAGCACGCTCTGCAGCAGGGTCGTCTCGTCGCCGCTTTCGCGATGGAACAGGATCTCGTAGGCAAACAGCTCGCGCTCGCGGTTGAGCAGCGGCACGCGCAGCACCGGCAGCGCCGGGACGATGCCTTCGTAGATCGCGGGCTTGCCGGTGGCGGCGGGAGCGGCGGAAGTGGGGGGAGGGCTCATGATCGGTCCGGCATCGCGTTTGACGGTGAAGCAGGCCGCGGCCTGCGGCGCGTTGGAGGTGCCCCGTGCGTGCGGGCGGCGGGGTACTCAACTCGAATCAGGCTGCCGCCAGCGGGCGCGAACGTACGCCGGCATGCAGTTCGCCGCTGCGGTCGTACAACCCGCTGTCGCTGTCCGTCCCGGTCAGCACCGCGAGCGCCTGGCGTACCAGTTGCAGGCGCTGGCCGACGATGCCGCCGTTGCGCTGGTTGAGCCGATGGCAGTGCTGCAGCGACTGCACGATCGCGGTCCAGTCCGGATCCGGTATGGCCGGAGCCTGCGGCTGCTCGCGCGCCAGCAGGCGGCGCTCCGCGTCCAGCTGTTCCAGCTGCTGCATCAACGCCTGCTTGCGCGCGCCGGCCCGATCGAGTGCCTCGATGTCGCCACCGTCCAGCGCCGCGCGTTCGGCTTCGAGCACCTGCGCGAGCTGCTCCAGCCCCTGGCGCATCTCGCCCTGCACTGCGGCGAGCGCCTCGGCGAACTCCTGCCGCAGCGGCGGACTCATGCCTTGCCCGTGCCGCCGAGCTGCCGTTCCATCGCGATCATGCGGTCGGCGATGCGCCCGGCATCGACCTTGTAGCTGCCGTCGGCCAGCGCCTGGCGCACGCGCTCCACCCGCTGTGCGTCGACCGGGGTGGCATCGGTGCGTGCGGCCTGCTGCAGCGCCTTGGCCGAGTCGGTCAGCTTGAGCTGGTCGTCGGCCTTGGCTGCGGGCGCGCCGGAAGCGGCGGCGCCGGCGGAAGATTCCGATGCCGCGCTGCTGCCCGGCTGGCCGGCGGCCTGCGGGAGTTTCGGCAAGCCGTTGTTGGAAATGGTCGTGTTCATGCGTCCGTTCTCGCTGCGGAGTGGCCCTGTGAATGTTGCATCGGCCCGATGTCCGGAAACTTTAGGGGCTTGGAATGGGGTGTGAAAGGCATCGTGGGGAGTCAGGGCAGCGCCAGCACCACGCCGGGCGCATGGACCACCGCGTCGACCACCTTGCCCGAGCTCTCGTTGCGCACCCGCAGGCGGGCGCCGTTGTCGCCGCTGCCCAGCGCGATGCCGTCGGCGCGCACCACGATGCCGCCCAGCCGGGCCACCACCTGCACGCGGTCACCCGCGCGCACCATGCGCCGGCCGCCCAGCATGGCAGAGGTGAGCACACTGCCTTCGGGCAGGGCACGGGCGAGGGTGCGCCCTGCCACCTGGTCGAGGTTGTCGAGGTAGCCGTAGCCGAGCCGGGTCAGGTCGCGCTCCTCGGCGCGCACGTCCGCCGGACGCAGGCCGTCGCCGCGCAGCAGCGGCCGGCTGGTCACCAGCACCGGACGGAACAGCTGCAACTGCACCGGCACGCGCACGGTCCAGCCGCTGCCTTGCGGGCAATGCACGGGCACGCTCAGGCGTGGCGCGGGACGGACGGCTTCGGCCAGCACGGCGCGCAGCGGCGCCGCGCAGGGCGCCAGCCGCAGGCGCGGGTCGAGTGGCAGGGCCTGGGCCACGACGCGGCTGCCCGGCAGGTCGAAACGGGCGTGCACGGCCTGCTCGGCGGCGGCGCGCACGGCATCGGGCGACGACAGGGCGGCGAGGCTGCTGCCCGGCCATGCCAGGCCGAACCATGCCATGGCAAGGCATCGGCCGACGCTGGCACGGCTCAGGTTCACGCGTCCGCCAGCAGGCTGTCGAGTTGCCCGAGCAGGGCGTCGCGGGCGGATTCGAGCTGCCGCGACAGCGCCGCAGCCTGCTCGGCCTCGCCGTCGCACAGCAGTGCGATGAAGCGACCGCCCTGCTCGCACATTTGCACGCCGGCGTCGGCGAGACCGGCGCTGGCCGGATGCGCCGGTTGCAACGCGCCCAGCCGTTCGACGCTGCGGCGGATCGCATGCGTATCGAACCAGCGGCGATCGAGTGCCGCCGGTTCGAGCAGGGCCAGTTCGGCCGCCTGGCGCAGGTTGAGGGAGGCCTCGCGCACGGTCAGGCTGAGGCTGCCGGGATCGTTGCCGCTGAGACCCTCCAACCAGTCCAGGCCCAGCCGGTGGGCGAGCAGCGCGGCGCGCTGCAGCGCATCGGACTGGCGCCGCGCCTCGCCGGCGCGGCGTTGCAGGGCGCCGAGCGCGGCCTGCACGCTGGTGGCGCGCGCATGCTGGGCGTCGTGGTTCTGTTGCAGCTTGTGCACGCGCTCGCCAGCCGCGTGCAGCGCCTGGTTGCCCGCATCGAGGGTGGCGCCGGCCTGGGCCGCGCCGGCTTGGGCGCGCTCCAACTGTTGCAGGCTGTGCTGCACGTCACCGTCCAATTGCGTGGAGAAGTCGCCGATCGAGCCGGTGACGCCCTCGATCTCGGCGGTGGTGAGGGCGGTCTTTTCCGCCAGCTGCTTGACCTCGTCGGCCACGACGGCGAAGCCGCGGCCGGCCTCGCCCGCGCGCGCGGCCTCGATCGCGGCGTTCAGCGCCACCAGATTGGTCTGATGGGCGATCTCCTGCACGGTGGCGGTGAGCCTGCGGATCTGTTCCACCTGCTCGGCGAGCTTGCTCTGGTTGCGGTTCATCGCCGCCAGCGCGCTGCGCAGCAGCCGCAACTGGCCGTCGAGTTCGCTGACATTGCCGCTGCCGGCCCGGCTGGCCTGACCGGCCCGGTCCAGTTCGGCGTCCACCTGCTGCAGCGCCGTCGAGATACCGGCGCTGCCATCCGTCAAGCGATCGACGCCGCCGCGGCCATCGGCGGCGGCCTGGTCGAGCGCTGCCTGCTCGCGGGCCAGTTGCTGTACCGCGGCCAGCACCAGGCCCTGCTGCTCCACGGCTTGCAGCGCCACCGCTGCCGGCGGGCGGCTGGCGACGCGCGCCAGCAGCGGCGCCAGCGCCTGCGCGGCGCGCGGATGCGTGCGCCGCAGCGCGGCCAGCCGCGTCTCGTCGCCGGCGACGGCGGCTTCCACAAGGAGGGCGAGGTGCCGATTCCAGATCAGGCTCATGGGACGAACATCACCTTTGTCGTATGTGCGGCGGGGCGTGCAGGGAACTGCATCGACCAGAACCGCCGCGGCTTGAGGAAGCAATCCGCGTGCCACCAGTGGCGACCGGCGCGTGCGCTCAAGCGTGGCGTGGCGCGGTCGATAGCGAGCGCGTACGGCCGCTGCGGCGGCGGGTGATTCGCGAGGAGTCTGCATGGGCGGCACGCTGCTGGAAAAGGTGGAGCAACACACGCGCTTGGCCGGCCACAACCGGGTGGCCATGCTGCTGTTCCGGCTCGGCGATGCGCAGCTGTTCGGCATCAACGTGTTCAAGGTGCGCGAGGTGATGCGCCGGCCGCCACTGGAGCGCATGCCGGGCGTGCATGCCCTGCTGGCGGGCAGTTGCGACTACCGCGGACAGACCATCCCGGTGATCGACCTCGCCGCCGCGCTCGGCTATCCGCCGCTGCGCGACGCGGAGTCCGCGCACCTTATGGTCACCGAATTCAGCCGCTCGGTGCAGGGCTTCCTGGTCGCCGACCTGCAGCGCATGGTGCAGTGCGACGGCGACAAGCTGGAGGCGCCGTCCGCCACGCTGGGCTTCGGTGCGCGGGTCAACGCAGTGACCCGCGTCGACGGCGCGCTGCTGGCGGTGGTGGACGTGGAACAGGTGCTGGCCGGCATCGACGCGGCGCCAGCCGAGCTGTCCCTGCAGATGCAGCGTCTTGCCGGCGCGCACATGCTGATGCCACGGCGGGTGATGGTGGTGGACGATTCGCTGATCGCGCGCCGCCGCCTGGTCGAGCTGTTCAAGCAGATGAACATCGAGTGCCTGGTGGCGCAGGATGGCCGCGAGGCGCTCGAACGCCTGCACGAACTGGCGACCGCCGATCCGGCCGAGGGCGTCAAGCTGGTGGTCTCCGACATCGAGATGCCGCGCCTGGACGGCTACGCGCTGACCCGCGCGATCCGCGAGGCACCGGCGCTGTGCCGGCTGAAGGTGGTGCTGCACAGCTCGCTCAGCGGCATCTTCAACGAGGCGATGGTGAAGGAGGTCAAGGCCGACGCCTTCGTCGCCAAGTTCCAGCCCGACCTGCTGGCACACGCGGTGCTGGAACTGCTGCCGGCGGAAGCGCTGGCCGACTGACGCGCGCAACGCGTCAACAAACCGACTCCGCCTTGGCGTCGCCCACACGACGCCAAGGCGCGTACCCTGCCAGGCCAGTCGTGACAAGGGTTCCGGCGTGGTGGCATGCAACTTGCCTCCGGCTCCATGCGGCAACCGCCCGCGGAGCAGACCGATGAATCCCGTCCCGCAAAACCTGTTCGGCATCCACACCCAGGCGCTGGATCTGTGGCAGCGCCGCGCCGACGTGCTGGCCAACAACCTGGCCAATGCCGACACGCCCGGCTACCTCGCGCGCGACATCGACTTCCGCAAGGCGCTGTCCGCGGCCGGCGTGGGCAGCGACGGTGCCTTGCCACTGGAAGCGCCCAGCGCCGGACAGATCGGCAGCGGGCCGGGCACGGGTCCGGCGGCGCTGGCCTACCGCGTGCCGACCCAGCCCAGCATGGACGGCAACACCGTCGACGCACAGGTCGAGCAGGCCGACTTCGCCGCCAACAGCGTGCACTACCAGGCCAGCCTTTCCTTCATCACCGCGCAGATCCGCATGCTGCGCACCGCCATCTCCGGAGGGCAGAGCTGATGTCGCTCTATTCCATCTTCAACGTGGCCGGCTCCGGCATGGCCGCGCAGTCGCTGCGGCTCAACACCGTGGCCAGCAACCTCGCCAACGCCGAGAGCGTGTCGGGCACGCCCGAAGGCGCCTACCGCGCGCGCGAGCCGCTGTTCGCCGCTGTGCACGCGCAGCAGCAGTCCGGCGGCAAGGATGCCGGCGCCGCGCAGGGCGTGCAGGTGCTCGGCATCACCGAGAGCCAGGCCGCGATCCCGCAGCGCTACGAGCCGGGCAACCCGCTGGCCAACGCGGACGGCTACGTTTACGCCAGCAACGTCAACCCGGTGGACGAGCTGGTCAACATGATCTCGGCGTCGCGTTCGTACCAGAACAACGTCGAGGTGATGAACAGCGCCAAGCAACTGATGCTCAAGACCCTGACCCTCGGCCAGTGAGCCCGCCGCCATGACTACCAGCGTGAACAGCACCACCACCAGTGCCGCCGGCACCGGCAGCGCCGCCGGCGCGGCCACCGCCGCACTCGGCAATTCCATGAACCAGGCCGATTTCCTGAAGCTGCTCACCACGCAGCTGCAGTCGCAGGACCCGACCAATCCGACGGACAACTCGCAGTTCGTCTCGCAGCTGGCGCAGTTCAGCCAGCTGGCGTCGATGCAGGACCTCAACGCCAGCGTCAACAGCCTCTCCGGCCAGCTCACCAGTTCGCTGCAGTCCTCGCAGGTGCTCGGTTCGGTCGGCCTGGTGGGGCGCCATGTGTTGGTGCCCTCGGCCAGCCTGAGTTACGCCGGCAGCGCGATGGACGGCGCGGTGGGCGTCACCGGCGCCACCGCCAACGTGCAGGTCGCGATCAAGGACGGTGCCGGCAAGGTGGTGCGCACGATCGACCTCGGAACCCAGGCCGCCGGCCTCGCCCGCTTCAACTGGGACGGCATGGACGACAGCGGCGCGCCCGTGCCGCCGGGCGACTACAGCGTGACCGCCGCCGACGTCGGCGGCAACGCGCTCTCCACCTACGTCGACGGCACGGTCAGCGGCGTGGGCTACGGCGGCAGCGACGTCGGCACCTACGTGCAGGTGAGCGGCGTGGGCGGCGTGCCGCTCAGCGCGATCGCGCAGATCAACTGATCGCCGACAACAACCCTTCCAGCGAGGAACGATCCATGGCTCTCAACCAGGCCCTCAGCGGCATCAATGCCGCGCAGTCCGATCTCAACGTGATCGCCAACAACATCGCGAACGCCAACACCACCGGCTTCAAGGGCTCGCGTGCGGAGTTCGCGGACATCTACGCGGTCACCGGCATCAACCTCAGCGCCACCGCGGTGGGCAGCGGCACGCGGCTGACCAGCGTGGCGCAGCAGTTCGCCCAGGGCGACATCCAGACCACCGGCAACAGCCTCGACCTCGCGATCAGCGGCAACGGCTTCTTCGTGGTCAACACCGGCAACGGCTACGCCTACACCCGCGCCGGCGCGTTCCACCAGGACCCGGCCGGCAACGTGGTCACCCAGGACAACAACAAGCTGCAGGTCTATCCCTACAGCACCGCCAGCAACAGCTTCGACACCAGCACGCTGTCCAACCTGAACCTGGTCACCGCGCAGAGCTCGGCCAAGCCCACCGCCACGGCGGTGGTGTCGTCCAACCTGCCGGCGGACGCCACCGTGCCGCCGCTGGCCTTCGATCCGACCAACCCGGCCACCTTCAACCAGTCGAGCACGTTCACCGTGTACGACAGCCTGGGTTCCTCGCACCAGGCCACCGCGTACTACGTGAAGACCGGCACCAACACCTGGAACGTGGACCTGTACGTCGACGGCAACAACGCCGGCACCCAGCCACTGACGTTCGACAGCAGCGGCGCGCTGACCACGCCGGCCAGCGGCATCGTCGGCTTCAACCCGGTGAGCTACGCCAACGGCGCTAACCCGCAGACGTTGTCGATCAACTTCGGCAAGACCACCCAGTACGGCACCGGCTACGCCGCCGGCACGATCAGCCAGGACGGCTATACCGCCGGCGCGCTGTCCTCGATCGACATCGACAGCGCGGGCATCGTCACCGCGAACTACTCCAACGGCCAGAGCAGCAAGATCGGCCAGCTGGCGATGGCGAACTTCCAGAACGTGCAGGGCCTGCGCCAGCTCGGCAGCGCCAGCTGGATGTCCAGCACCGATTCCGGCACCGCGGTGATGGGCACGGCCGCCAGCGGCCAGTACGGCACGATCCAGTCCGGCGCGCTGGAGGAGTCCAACACCTCCGACACCACCCAGCAGCTGGTCGACATGATCCAGGCGCAGCGCAACTACCAGGCCAACGCGCAGGTGCTGTCCACCGACAACACGCTGGCCAGCACGCTGTTCAACGCCGTCTCGCGCTAAGCGGTAGATCGCCATGGACCGTTCCGTCTATCTCGCCATGACCGGGGCCACGCAGATCATGCGGGCCCAGGACGTGGTGAGCCACAACCTCGCCAACGCCAGCACCACCGGCTTCAAGAGCGAGCTGGACGCATTCGGCAGCCTGCCGGTGCAGGGGCCGGGCAGCCCCACCCGGATCAACGCGGTGGCGCAGAGCCTCGGCCGCGACGACAGCCAGGGCGCGCTGCAGCCGACCGGCCGCGCGCTGGACGTGGCGGTGCGCGGCTCCGGCTGGATCGCGGTGCAGGCGCCGGACGGCAGCGAGGCCTACACGCGCGCCGGCAACCTGCAGCTCGGCGCCGACGGCACGCTCACCGACGCTGCCGGCAATCCGGTGCTCGGCAACGGCGGCCCGATCAGCATTCCCGACAGCGCGCAGATCGTCATCGGCAACGACGGCACGATCTCCAGCGTGCCGCTGGGGCAGGGCCCGAATACGCTCACCCAGATCGACCGCATCAAGCTGGTCAACCCCGATCCCGCGCAGCTTTCCAAGGGCGCGGACGGCCTGCTGCACCTGGCCGGCGGCGGCAGCGCCGACGCCGATCCCGGCGTGCAGCTGGCGTCGCAGGCGCTGGAAGCCAGCAACGTCAATCCCTCGACCGAGCTGGTGCGGATGATCGGGCTGTCGCGCCAGTACGAGATGCAGGTGCGCTCGATCAAGACCAGTGAAGACAACGCCGACGCCAGCCTCAAGCTGTTGCAGGCGAACTGAACCCGACACCGCTAGCGGAGCCACCCATGTTTTCCTCCCTCTGGATCGCCAAGACCGGCCTCGATGCGCAGCAGACGCGGCTCGACGCCATCTCCAACAACCTGGCCAACGCCAGCACCACCGGCTTCAAGGCTTCGCGCCCGGCGTTCCAGGACCTGATGTACCAGAACCTGGGCCAGCCCGGCGCGCAGACCACCGAGCAGACGCAGTCGCCCTCGGGCTTGCTGATGGGCACCGGCGTGCGCGTGGTGGCGAACGAGAAACTGTTCACCCAGGGCGCGATCAGCCAGACCGGCAACTCGCTGGACGTGGCGATCCAGGGCCGCGGCTTCCTGCAGGTGAGCATGCCCGACGGCACTACCGCGTATACCCGCGACGGCTCGCTGCACACCGATGCCAATGGCCAGATCGTCACCGCCGACGGCTACGCGATCGAGCCGGCGATCACCCTGCCGCAGGGCGTGCAGAGCATCACCATCGGCAACGACGGCACGATCAGCGCCACCGTGCCGGGGCAGGCCGCGCCGGTGCAGGTGGGCTCGCTGCAGCTGGCCGATTTCGTCAACCCGGCGGGCCTGCAGTCGATGGGGCAGAACCTGTACCTGGAGACCGCTTCCAGCGGCACGCCGCAGACCGGCCAGGCCGGCCTCAACGGCATGGGCACCCTGCTGCAGGGTTCGCTGGAATCCTCCAACGTCAACGTGGTGGAGGCGATGGTGGACATGATCCAGACCCAGCGCACCTACGAGATGAACTCCAAGGCGATCAGCGCCGCGGACACCATGCTGCAGACCATCACCAACAAGACCTGAGGCAGACCGCCGTGCGCATCACCGTCCTTCTTCCGCGTCTCGCCGCCGTGCTCGCGCTGGCTGCGCTGGCGGGTTGCGCCGCCATGCAGCCGCAGCGCGACGATGCGCAATGGGCCGCCACTGCGCCGGTGGCGCCCGCCGCCGCGCCGGCGGCCGACGGCGCGATCTACCACGACGCGCAGGGCATGGAGCTGTTCGCCGATCCGCGCGCGCACCGCACCGGCGACATCCTCACCATCGTGCTGGTGGAGAACACGCAGGCCGTGAAGAAGGCCAACACCAGCACCAGCAAGACCAACAAGGACAAGATCGGTGCGCCCTCGCTGCTCGGCCACACGTTCAACAAGGCCAGTGTCGGCATCGACAGCGACCACAGCTTCGACGGCGGCGGCTCCAGCAGCCAGAGCAACCAGCTCACCGGCAACATCACCGTCACCGTGGCGCAGCGGCTGGGCAACGGCAATCTGCTCGTGCGCGGCGAGAAGCTGCTCACCATCAACCAGGGCCAGGAACTGATCCGCATCACCGGCATCGTGCGTCCGCAGGACATCGGCCAGGACAACACCGTGCCGTCCACCCGCGTCGCCGACGCCAAGATCGCCTATACCGGCCGCGGCAGCCTGGCCGACGCCAACACCCAGGGCTGGCTGTCGCGCTTCTTCAACTCCAAGTGGATGCCCTTTTAAAATGAAGCTCCATTGGCCCATGACACTGCAGGCTGCCGCGCCGCACGGGCGTGCGAACCCGCCCACCACGTTCGCCCCCTCTCCCCTCCGGGGCACGCGGGGAGCGGCCATGGATGGCCGCAGCTTTGAGGAGCGAGGAGAGGGCTGGGGAGAGGGGACGCTCTCGCGAGGTGCAGCTCTTGCTTCGCTCGTTGCGCACCGTGCAAGCCGCTTCTCCAACCTCTTCCGCAAGCCCCGCCCCTCACCCCGCCCCTCTCCTCAAAGGGGAGAGGGAGAAAAATCTGTGGTGCTCGGGCTTGCCCTCGCGCTCCTCGCCCTGCTTGCCACCCCCGCCCACGCCGACAAGATCCGCGACCTCGCTTCGGTCGGCGGCGTGCGCAGCAACCAGCTGATCGGCTACGGCCTGGTGGTGGGCCTGGACGGCTCGGGCGACCAGACCACGCAGGCGCCGTTCACCACGCAGAGCCTGGAGAACATGCTGCAGCAGTTCGGCATCAACGTGCCGGCGAACGTGCGCCCGCAGCTGAAGAACGCGGCCGCGGTGACGATCACCGCCGAGCTGCCGCCGTTCGCCAAGCCGGGCCAGACCATCGACGTCACCGTGGCCTCGATCGGCAACGCCAAGAGCATCCGCGGCGGTGAGCTCTTGATGTCGCCGCTGCGCGGCGCCGACGGCAACGTCTACGCGGTGGCACAGGGCAGCGTGGTCGTGGGCGGCATCAGCGCGTCGGGCAAGAGCGGCTCCAGCGTGCAGAAGAACATCTCCGCCAGCGGGCGCATCCCGAACGGCGCCACGGTGGAGCGCAGCGTGGCGTCCGCGTTCGCCTCCAGCGACGATCTGCGGCTGAACCTCAACACGCCGGACTTCACCACCGTCACGCGCATCGTCAGCACGATCAACCGCACCTACGGCAGCGGCACCGCGCGCGCGGTGGACGGCGGCACGGTGGAAGTGCGCGTGCCGCAGGATCCCACCCAGAAGGTGGCGTGGCTGGGCACGATCCAGGACCTGGACGTGACCCCGGGCGCGCCGCCCGCGCGCGTGGTGGTGAACTCGCGCACCGGCACCGTGGTGATCGGCTCGGACGTGCGCGTCTCCGCGGCGGCGGTGGCGCATGGCGCGATCCAGGTGACGATCGGCGAGCAGCCGCTGGTCAGCCAGCCGGCGCCCTTCAGCAACGGCCAGACCACGGTGGTGCCTTCCAGCAACGTGCAGGTCAGCGAAGAGGGCGGGCACATGTTCAAGTTCGGCCCGGGCGTGAGCCTGGACACCATCGTGCGCGCGGTGAACCAGGTCGGCGCCTCGCCCAGCGACCTGATCTCGATCCTGCAGGCGCTGAAGCAGGCTGGTGCGCTGCATGCCGACCTGGTGGTCATCTAGCGGGCCGCCGATGTGACCGACGCCGCACTGTCCGCCAACGCCTCGCTGAGCACCTGGACCGAACTGTCCGGGTTCGACCAGCTGCGCGCGCAGGCGCAGCGCGACGGCAAGGCGGCGCTGCCCGCGGTGGCGAAGCAGTTCGAGGCGCTGTTCACCCAGATGATGCTGAAGTCCATGCGCGCGGCCAGCGACAGCTTCGGCGACGCGCTGGGCGACAGCGATGCCGGCAAGGCCTACCGCGACCTGTTCGACCAGCAGCTCTCGGTGAGTCTGGCGCAGGGCGGCAAGGGGCTGGGTATCGCGCAGATGCTGATCCGCCAGCTGGGCGGCACGGCTGCGCCTGCGCCGACGTCAAGCGGGAGCGACACCGCGATCGGCACGCTCGGTGGCACCGGCGCGCCGGCGACAACCGGTGCCGCAGACGACCCTGACGGCATCGGCGATCCCGCCAAGCTGCCGGCCACGCCCGACCAGTTCCAGCGCCGCCTCGCGAATGTGGTGGAGGCCGGACGCGGGATCGGCCTCAGCGCGATGAAGTGGCTGCCGCAGGACGCGCAGGAGTTCGTGCGCGCGCTGGCCCCGTACGCCGAGGCCGCGGCGCAGAAGCTGGGCCTGTCGGTGCGCACCGTGCTGGCGCAGGCCGCACTGGAAACGCAGTGGGGCAAGCACATGCCGCGCAACGCCGATGGGTCCACCAGCTTCAATCTGTTCGGCATCAAGGCCGGCGGCAGCTGGGACGGGCGCAAGGTGAGCGTGCCCACGCTGGAGTACCAGGATGGCGTGGCGGTGCGCCGGCACGCGCAGTTCCGCGCCTACGATTCGCCGGCGCAGTCGTTCAAGGACTACGCCAACCTGATCGCCTCCAATCCGCGCTATGCCTCCGCGCGCGGACACGGCGATGACGTGCGCGGCTTCGCCAGTGCGCTGGTGCGCGGCGGCTACGCCACCGACCCGTCCTACGCCGAGAAGATCAGCGCGGTCGCGAGCAGCCCGCAGATGCGCGCGGCGCTGGCCGCGCTCAAGAATCCGGCCACTGTGCCGAACGAATAAGCGACACCAGGAATCCCGATCCATGTCCAGCCTGCTCAACATCGGCGTTTCCGGCCTCAATGCCGCCCAGCTCGGCCTGAAGGTCACCGGCAACAACATCGCCAACGCCGGCACCGATGGCTACAGCCGCCAGAACACCGTGCAGGTGGACCAGGTGGGCCAGAACAACGGCCGCTACACCCTGGGCACCGGCGTGGACGTGATCGCGGTGCAGCGCGCCTACAGCCAGTACCTCACGCAGACCTTGTGGAGCACCAACAGCGCGCTGCAGGGCGCCACCACCAGCAACGACCTCGCCACCACGCTGAACGGCCTGTTGAAGAACAGCGGCAACCTGCAGAGCACGCTGGACAGCTTCTATGGCGGCTTCAACGCGGTGGCGAACGCCCCGGGCGATCCATCCGCGCGCCAGGCGCTGCTGGGCAACGCGTCGACGCTGGCGATGGCCTTCAACACCTTCGGCCAGCAGCTCGACCAGCAGCGCACGCAGATCAACACGCAGATCACCGACGTGGTCGGCAGCGTCAACTCGCTGGTCAAGCAGATCGCCGCGCTCAACACCAGCATCAGCCAGGTCGGCAACACCCAGCCCAACGACCTGCTCGACCAGCGCGACGGCCTGGTCAAGCAGCTGGCCGGCATCACCGGCATCTCGGTCGCCGCGCAGCCCGACGGCACGCTGAGCGTCTACAGCACCTCCGGTCAGGCGCTGGTCAGCGGCAGCTACGCCTACGGCTTCCAGGTCGGCAGCGACGCCTACGACGCCGGCAGCACCAGCGTGCTCGACGCCAGCGGCCATGACATCGGCTCGCGCCTCTCCGGCGGCACGCTGGGCGCACTGTTGAACTATCGACGCAACACGCTGGATCCGGCGCAGAACCAGCTGGGCCGCGCCGCGCTGGCGCTGGCGCAGAGCGTCAACGCGCAGCAGGCCAAGGGCCTGGACTTGAACGGCAACCAGGGCGGCCCGCTGTTCAGCGTGCCCGCACCGGCGGTGGCGGGCGCGAGCGGCAACCAGGGCAGCGCCACGGTGGGCGCCAGCGTCAGCGACCTCGGCGCGCTCACCAACGACAACTACGTGCTCACGTACACCGGCAGCGCCGCTGCGCCCTCGGTCAACGGCTGGGCGCTGGCCACCAGCAGCGGGCGCCCGGTGACGATGACCGCGAACGCCGATGGCACGCTTTCGGCCGAAGGCCTCACCTTCAGCGTGTCCGCTGGCGCCCAGGTCGGCGACAGCTTCCAGATCCGGCCCACCCGCAACGCAGCCAGCGGCCTCGCGCTGGCCACCAGCGATCCTTCCGCGATCGCCGCGGCGGCAGCGCTGAAGGGCACGGCCGCCGGCGCCAATACCGGCGGCGCCACGGTGAGCGCGTTGAGTGTGAGCGACAGCGGCAACGCGAACCTGTTCGCCGGCGCCACGGTGACGTTCGGCGCGGGCGGCAGCTACACCGTCACCGACGGCGCGGGCAACAGCGCCGTCGGCACGTACACCAGCGGCACGGCGATCCAGTTCGACGGCTGGAGCCTCAACCTCGCCGGCACGCCCGCCAGCGGCGACAGCTTCAGCGTGGCGAAGAACAGCGGCGGCCTCAACGACAACAGCAACGCGCTGGACCTCGCCGGGCTCGCCAATGCCGGCGTGCTCGACGGCGGCCGCACCTCGGCGGTGGGCGCCTATGCGAACCTGACCAACCAGGTCGGCCTCGCCGGCAGCATGGCGAGCAACGATCTCACCACCCAGACCGGCCTCTACAACCAGGCCGCCGGCGCCCAGCAGAGCATGGCCGGCGTCAACCTGGACGAGGAGGCGGCCGGCCTCATCAAGTACCAGCAGGCCTACCAGGCCTCGGCGCAGGTGATCTCCACCGCGCAGACGCTGTTCACCAGCCTGATTTCCGCCATCCAGGCCTAAGTGGAGCCCGCCCATGATCCGCCTCTCCACCAGCTGGATGTACCAGCAGTCGCTGGGCACCATGCTCGACCAGCAGGGTTCGCTCGCCGCCACGCAGAACCAGGTGAGCAGCGGCCAGCGCATCAACCTGGCCTCCGACGATCCGTCCGGCGCCACGCAGGCGGTGTCGCTCAACCACATCCTGGCGAGCACCGCGCAGTACTCCGCGAACATCGACGGCGCCAACGCGCGGCTCTCCACCGAGAGCAACACGCTGAGCTCCTTCAACTCGCTGCTCGACCAGGCGCGCTCGATGGCGCTGCAAGGCATCAACGGCACGCTGTCGTCCGCCGACCGCCAGGACATGGCCACCCAGCTCACGCAGATCCGCGCGCAACTCGTGCAGCTGGCCAACACCACCGACGCCAGCGGCAACGCGCTGTTCGCCGGCACCAGCACCACCAGCACGCCGTTCGTGCTCAACAGCGACGGCTCGGTGAGCTACACCGGCAACAGCGACAACCAGATGACCGCGATCGGCAGCGGCCTGCGCATCCCGAACAGCGACGAGGGCGCGGGCCTGTTCATGGACATTCCGGCCGGCAACGGTTCGTTCGTCGCCAGCTCTGCGGCCGGCAACAGCGGCAGCCTGCTGGTGGGCGCCACCAGCGTCACCGACAGCAGCGCCTGGAAGGCGGCCACCGCCGCCGGCCCGGTGAACTACCAGATCAGCTTCGACGCCGCCGGCAACTGGACCGCCACCGACGCCAACCACGGCAATGCGGTGGTGGGCACCGGCAGCTACCAGGACGGCGGCAGCATCGGCTTCAACGGCATGACCGTCGCGCTGAGCGGCTCGCCCGCCGCCGGCGACACGATGAGCGTGAAATCCGGCCAGACCCAGGACGTGTTCGGCACGCTGACCAACATGATCAACGCGCTGAACGACGGCAGCCAGAACAACACGCAGCTCAGCAACACGATGAGCCGGCAGATCGAGTCGATCGACCGCGCGCAGGACCAGGTCTCCAGCACCCAGACCGACGTGGGTGGCCGCCTGAACCGTCTCGCCCAGCAGAAAAGCACCTACAGCGACCTCACGCTGACCTACCAGACCACCCTGTCCGGCGTGCAGGACACCGACATGGCCAGCGCCATCAGCAAGCTGATGCTGCAGTCCACCGCACTGCAGGCTTCGCAGCAGACGTTCGCGAAGGTGCAAGGGATGAGCCTGTTCGATTACTTGAAGTGATGCGACGCGCAAGCACCGGCGCCTGCGTGCGCAGGTAGGTCGGGACAAGGCGTTGTCGACTTCACGGCAGGCGTAGCCTGCGATCGATGTGATAGGTGTCGTAGGCGAGTTTCAGGGATAGTCCTGCACGTACCCATTGGCGCTGCACCGTGTAGTTCCAAAGCTGGGTCGAGACGACGAGCTGCCGGTATGAGCGCGCGGCGTAATGCCGGAGGACACCCTTGAGCAATCGTCCATACAGCCCCTGGCGCGAGAGCCGGGGATGAACCGCGTTGAGCACGATCTCGATCGTGCCTTCGTCCGGGCGAAGATCGCAGGTGGCGAATCCCGCAACACGATCTCCGGCGGTCACTACCCAAGTGCAGCCCCCGGCGTTTTCCGGTACCAATCGGCTCTTTGCCCATTCGACGTAGCCAGCGGCGATCTTGCCCCGTGGCAGCAGCGGGTTCGCGCTGTAGTGGGAGCGGTAGCCGGTGAAGCTGCTTTCAGCTATCTCGTGGACGGCATTACGATCGGCGGCGGTGGCCAGCCGGACCCCTCCTGGCAAAGGCTCGTGCGGCAAGGTCGTCAGGTCGATGCCGTAGTAGACAAGCGTGTCTGCGTGGATCACCGGCCATCCCCGACGCTGCAACTGGACGACGGCGCCGGAGTCGCCGGCAGCGGTGCGAAGGATGATCAGCGTGGCGTCGCTGGCCATGACCTCATCGATGACGTCCTTGTCGGGAGTACCCTCCGGGACGTGGCCCCGCACCACCTCGATGCCGAAGCGGTCGGAGTCGAGCGCGGAATCAGCCAATATTCGAGAGCTGCTCATTTCGCGGGTTCCATGTCTTGCCCGTGGCATTGAAACATTCGGCTTGGCTTTGCGCACTGGAAACACACCGGGTCGAGAGGGTCTCCTCGGCGGCTTGCGTGACCTGGTCCTGATGGGCCTCGAGGCCTATCCACAGCGGCAGGCGTACCAGGCAATCGCTGACGCGGTCCGTATGCCGCATCGGGCCATGCGTGCGCGCGCAATGAAGCCCGGCGGGCGAGCTGTGCAGCGGGACATAATGAAACACGGTGCCGATGCCGGCGGCTTTCATGCGCTCGATGAAGGCGCTGCGTCGTGCCAATCCGTCGAGCAGGATGTAGTACATGTGGGCGTTGTGTGCGCACTCCGTCGGGATCATCGGACGTCGCAACACGCCTCGCGCTTCCAGAGGTTCGGCCCACGCGTGATAGCGCCACCAGATGGCCAGGCGCCGGGCGGTGATGCTTTCGCCCTGTTCCAGCTGTGCTGCCAGGAATGCCGCGACCAGTTCGCTGGGCAGGTACGACGAGCCGATGTCGACCCAGGTGTACTTGTCCACCTGGCCGCGGAAATACTTGCTGCGATTGGTGCCCTTCTCGCGGATCATCTCGGCCCGCTCGACCAGCGCGGGGTCGTTCACCAGCAAGGCGCCGCCTTCGCCGGCGATCACGTTCTTGGTTTCGTGGAAGCTCAGTGCCGCCAGGTCGCCGATGCTGCCCAGCGCGCGTCCCTTGTAGCCGGAGAAGATGGCTTGCGCGGCGTCCTCCACCACTTTCAGGCCATGCCGGGCGGCAATGTCCATGATCGTGTCCATCTCGCAGGCCACGCCCGCGTAGTGCACCACGCAGATCGCGCGGGTGCGTGCCGTGATGGCGGATTCGATCAAGGTCTCGTCGATGTTCAGCGTATCGGGACGGATGTCCACGAACACCGGCACCGCTCCGCGCAGCACGAACGCGTTGGCAGTCGAAACGAAGGTGAACGAGGGCATGATGACCTCGTCGCCCGGCTGCAGATCCAGCAGGATCGCCGCCATTTCCAGTGCGGCCGTGCAGGAGTGCGTGAGCAGCGCCTTGCGCGCGCCGACATGTTGCTCCAGCCATGCGTGGCACTGGCGGGTGAACATGCCGTCGCCGGACAGGTGCCCGTTGGCATGTGCCTGAGCAATGTTGTGCAGTTCCCGGCCGACGAGATAAGGGCGATTGAACGGAATGCTCATGCTTGCCCCCTACGGACGGGCTCGATGCCGGTGATTGCAGGTGCCGCAACGCGGTTCCATGGCGGCGTCAGTCCGGCAGCCACGCGTCACGCCAGGCGACCAGGTTGTCGCCGGTGAGCATCCAGTCACGTTGCACGGCGGCGCGCAGCGCGTCTCCCATCTTCGCGGTGGCGTCGAGGTCGGCGACGTGCATGCGGATCGCGTCCACCCACTCCTTGAAACGGTTGCGCACGCGCGTCACCGGCAGGTCGCCGCGGTAGCAGACGATGTCGCTGCACACCACCGGGAAGCCGCAGGCGCCGTATTCGAGCAGGCGCAGGTTGCTCTTGCAGGCGTTGAACAGGTTGTCCTCCAGCGGCGCCAGCGCGAGGTCGAGATCCAGCGCGGCCAAGGCCACCGGGTACTGGCCGATCGGCACGCCGTTGTGGTGCTCGTGCACGTGCGGGCGCAGCTTCTCCGGGCACATGCCGAAGAACACCCATTCGACCTCGCCGGCCAGTTCGCGCACCACGTCGGCGATCAGTTCCAGGTCGCCGCGGTGGCTGCTGCCGCCGGCCCAGCCCACGCGCGGCCTGGCGCCCTTGCGGCGCCGGCTGGCCAGCTGGCCCCACCAGTCCACAGGCAGGCGGTTGGGCACGACGCGGATGTCGCCGTGCATGTCGGCGAACTCTTCGGCCAGCGGCGCGGTGGAAACCACGAAGCGGTCGGCGAGCGCCACGGCCTTGCGCAGCGACTTCAGCACGTCCTTGGGCATCTGGTCGCGGTGCACGCTCTTCAGCGGCAGGTTGGGCAGGTAGTCGTCCAGTTCGTAGACCTTGAAGGCGCGGCTGAAGTCGCGGTAGCCGCGCATGGTCTCGAGCTGGCTGTCGGTGAGCTGGCGTTGCAGCACGATGGTGGACGGCTCGTAGCGCTCCATCCCGATCGGCTCCAGGTGCATCGGCGCGATCATGCCTTCGGTCAGCCCCTCCCGTTGCATGGCATGGAACGGCTGCCGGATGCGGTAGTGGCCGGAGCCGTTGGCGTCGGCGGCCACGCAGAACAGGCGCGGCAGCAGCGGCTGCGAAAAGGGTTGCCAGGCCTGCGGCCGGATCTGGTCCAGGTCGAAACCGTTGCCGCCCAGGCTGAAGTTGCGGTTGTAGGCCGGGTCGCGCGCCAGCAGCGGCAGCCACTTGCGGTACATCGCCTGCTGCTCGCCTTTGAAGCGCGCGTGTTTGGCTTCCTGGCTGTTCCGGTCCACTTTCTTCTGGCTGACGTTGCCCTCGTGCATCAGGCGGGCGTGCGGCGTCCACACCGTGAGATAGCCGGCCTGGTGCACCTTGAGGCACAGGTCGACGTCGTTGTACGAGACCTTGAAGTCCTGCTCGTCCAGCCCGCCGACTTCCTCGTACACCGACTTGCGGATCATCAGGCAGGCGGCGGTGACCGCGGTGTAGTTCTGGTCCACCTGCAGCCGATGCATGTAGCCGGGGGCGTCCATCGGTTCTCCGATGAAGGGGTGGTCGGCCGGCCCGCGCAGGCCCAGCACCACGCCGGCATGCTGGATGCGGCCGTCGGGGTAGTGCAGCTTGGCGCCGACGATGCCCACCTCCGGCCGCTGCGCATGGTTGAGCAGCGCCTCGATCCAGTCCGCGTGCAGCACCGCGGTGTCGTTGTTGAGCAGGATCAGGTATTCGCCGCGCGCCTGCGCAGCGGCGAAATTGTTGATCGCGGAATAGTTGAACGGATGCGGCCAGCGCAGCACGCGCAGCTGCGGGTTGTTGAGCCGTTCGATGCCGTCCAGGTAGGCGCAGGCAGCCGGATCGCGGCTGTCGTTGTCCACGATCAGCAGCTCGTAGTTCCTGTAACTGGTCTTGGCGAGCAGGCTGTCGATCAGGCCGTTGAGCATCGGCAACTGGTCGCGGGTGGGGATGATGATCGAGACCGGCGGCTGGCGGTCGTGCAGGTAGGCGATGCGATGGGAACCGGCAAGCGCGCCTGGCTGGATTTCGTGGGCGATGCCCAAGCGTTCGAGATGTCCGGCCAGCACCTGTTTGCCCAGCGTGCCGGTGTCGGGCGCGGCCAGCCACGTACCGAACGGAACGGTCGAGTGCAGGATGGGTTCGGCAAGATGGCCGATGCTGTCCAGCCCGAATTGCTCGATGCAGCGAAACATGTGGTCGTAGGTGGCCATCACGCCGGCCTGCTCCTGCAGGCCACCCGCGATGAGCAGGTGCTCGCGACGCATGGCCAGCATGTGTCCGGCGTAGGGATAGCTGCGCAACAGGTCCAGGTTCACGTCCGGCTTGAGGACTGGAGCCGCCGGGCCCTCGGGCAACCAGGTGTCCTCGTCGGCGTAGCAGCACGCCATGCCGGGATGTGCGGTCAACTTGTCGGCCAGGAGCAGCAGCGCATCGTCGTCCAGCACATCGCCCGCAAGCAGCGGAAGCAGCCAGTCGGCTCGGCCTGTCGCGGCGGCCTCGTTGAATGCGGAAGCCCAGCTTTCCGCCATCGGATGGAGGACGACATCGTCGGGCACGGACAGCCCGGCATCGCCCAATACGGTCACGGCACTGGCCTGGAACGATTGCCTGCCCAGCGACTGCAGCGTGCGTGCCAGTAGCCCCGGATCATCCCCGGCGTCGGCAATCAGTACGTGGAAGCCGGTTGATCCGGCGACGCGGTTGCGTGCCAGTACGGCATGTTTGGCGCTCAATCGTTGCGGGGCCAGCCAGCGTCGGTATTGCTCCTCGGGAGAGATGGGCTGGAACGCGATTCCCGCCTGACTGGCTGCCGGTTGCGAGACTGTCGCCAAATTGTCGGCAAGCTTGCCAAGCAGTACGTCGAGCAGCTCAACGCGGTGTGCCGCGGCGATGGCGTCGAGTTCGATGCGCGGCAGCTCCGCGGCCCGCCGGTAAAGCGCCTCGATCTGGTTCTGGAACAGCGAGTCGCTGTGGCACAGGCGCAGCATGTCGCCCACGAGCTGGCCGCGCCGTGTTCGCAACGCCGGCGAGTCGATCAGCGCGTGCAGCTTTTGCCGATAGTCGTCGGCATCGTGCGAAACATAGAGCGGCGGCGGGATCGCATCCAGGTCGATGGTGAAGCCGCAGTCGGTCCACGCTTGCGGGGCGAACTTCAGGACAGGCTTGCCCAGCGCCGCCGCTTCGCACAGCGCGGTGTTTGACGGGAAAGGCGCTACATCGAGGTAGATGTCGCATGCTGCATAGGCAGCATGCAGCTCGTCTTGCCGGGCGATGTTGCCTGCCAGGTGGACGCGGCCCGGGTGGTCCGCGGCGAGGCTGGTCCCGACAGGATCGGACGAGGGGCCGACCAGCAGGACGTGCACGTCGGGCCGCTCATCGAGCAGGGGAGCCAGCAGGGTCGCCGTCGAGACGCCGGCGATCGGCACGAACTTGTAGGCCGAACCGCAGGACATCAGCAGTGGCGCATCATGCGGGATGCCATATCGGGCGCGGATGTCGATGTCGGGCGCCGGACCGAGGCTGGCGAGATCGAGAGGAATGGGCGTCCAGCCGATGTGCATCTGCGGTACCCCGCGGCGCGCCACGGTGACGCGCGCTGCGCTTTCGCACAGCGAGACGATCAGGTTGCTCACGCTGGCGCCGAGCCAGAACACGTGGCTGGCGTGATCCTCGAACAGCACTGGTGGCGGCGATTCCATGCCGGCGAGCGCCACCACAGCCAAAGGGTCGTTCGGATGGGTATGCAGCACCGCCAGGTCGGCGTCACGCAACAGCCGCCGCAGGCTGGCGGCACGTTCCATGGGCGATCCGCGGTCCAGCGTCTCCAGGCGGATGGTTCCACTTTCGACCAGTTCCTCCACCGCGCGCGGAAGCGGGACACCATCCTGTCGGGTGGTCACGAGCGTGTGACTGGAACACGTGTCCAGCGCCATCCAGCGACAGGCTAGTCGCGTGTGGCCGCCGACGGCATATCCGGCGCTCATGATGGTGAGCACGCGGCGACGCTCGGAGGACGGTTGATGGGGTGGTGCGGCTTGCGGCAACGCATGGCCCACGTGTGCCAGCAGAGCCTCCAACCGGGGCGAGGCGAAAATGCCGCAGCCCTTGAGCCAGGCGATCGTTGCGGCTGCCTGTGCGAATTCGATGGCGGCATTCGGATCGCCGCCCTCGATGGCCTTTTCCATGCGGTCGAGCAGCCCATGGAACTCGGCGTGATTTTGCGCGAGGCATTCCTCTACTACAGACATCGACGGGTCCCAGGTGCGCTCGGTGGATGTGCGGAAAGACGGCCTCGTCGACTTTTCGACGGAACGAGACGGCCGAGACCGTCGCAGCAAGGTTGGTGCCAATCGCCGGAGCGGTGCGGCGATGGCGTCGCGGTGGCGGATGGCGCAAGCGGCTGGACTGCATCGGCAGGCCTTCAACCACCCGGCACGCGGCCGATGCTTGTCGCAGACGGGATCAGGGGCATATCCCGTGCCAACGCAAAGAAATTTCGGGAAATGACTCAAGAAGCCCGCACCACCGCCGAAACATCCCCTGAGGCGGTTGGCACTCCGGTCCAGGGGCACCGCCGGAGAAGGTATCCGACAGCTTCAAGACCGCTTAATTAGGAGACATCCCATGTCACTGGTCATCAACACCAACGTTTCGTCGCTGAACGCGCAGAACAACCTGACCAAGTCGCAGAGCGCGCTGGCCACCGCCACCATGCGCCTGTCCTCGGGCCTCAAGCTCAACAGCGCGGCCGACAACGCCGCGGGCTTCGCGATCGCGCAGCGCTACACCACCCAGATCGGCGGCCTGTCCCAGGCCAGCGCGAACGCTTCCGACGCCATCAACCTGGCGCAGACTGCCGGTTCGGCGCTGGACCAGGTCACCGCCAACCTGCAGGCGATCCGCGACCTGGCCGTGCAGTCCGCCAACGGCACCTACACCGCCTCGGACCGCTCCTCGATCGACCAGGAAGTGCAGCAGCGCCTGGCGGAAATCACCCGCATCGCCAACCAGACCACGTTCAACGGCTCCAAGGTGCTGGACGGCTCGCTGGGCACCAAGAGCTTCCAGGTCGGCGCCGACGTGGGCCAGACCATCAGCGTGAGCCTGGGCACCAGCGTGAAGGCCTCCGCGATGGGCCAGATCGCCCAGGTGGAGACCGGCAACCTGAGCGGCGCGTTCGTCGACGCCAGCGGCAATGCCCAGACGATGGACCTGAGCAAGATCTCCATCAAGGGTACGGACGGCAACTCGGTCACGCTTTCCGGCACGGCCAGCAGCGTGCAGGACCTGGCCGACGCGATCAATGCCGCGGGCGTCGCCGGCGTCAGCGCGGCGGTCGACGGCAAGGGCGGCGTCAGCCTGTTCGCCAACGGCAGCTTCCAGGTGACCGACAGCGGCGCGGCTTCGGGCAGCGCGGTGACCTCCGGCGCGATCACCAGCGGCGCCTACGTGAACGGTTCGACCACGGCCTCCAACGCCTCGGGCAGCATCGCGACGGCGGGCTCGCTGGCCACCGGCAACGTGCAGACCGTCAACAGCGCCAACGCCCTGATCTCCCAGGTCGACGTGGCCCTGAAGTCGGTGGCCGATTTCGCCGCCCAGCTGGGCGCGGTGCAGAACCGCTTCCAGTCCACCATCGCCACGGTGGCGGCGCAGAGCACCAACCTGCAGGCCTCGCAGTCCACCATCCAGGACGCGGACTTCGCGGCCGAGACGGCAGCGCTGAGCAAGGCGAACGTGCTGCAGCAGGCAGGCATCTCGGTGCTGGCCCAGGCCAACTCCAACCCGCAGATGGCGCTGAAGCTGCTGCAGTGACGGCGGCAGGGATCGCCCGCACGACGCGGGCGGTCCCGTCTCGCGATGGCGGCCCTCCGGGTCGCCATCGCCCGAGGGTTTCAGGCAAAGCCCATGCGGCTGGCGTGAGTTTTGCCTGTGATTCTTGAATTCCCGTCGAGCGGGATCGGATCTCCACAGGAACAGTCCCATGACTTCCATCTCCGGCGTCGGCACCACTACCACTGGCACGGGCAGCGGCACTGGCAGCGGCCTGAGCAGCACCAACAGCCCGGGCAGCGGCCTGCTCAGCTCGGCGGGCATCGGTTCGGGGCTGGACGTCAACGCCATCATCACCGCGCTGGTCAACGCCAAGCAGGCGGGACCGTCGCAGCAGATCAGCAACCAGACCACGCAATTGCAGGCACAGGAGGCCGGGCTGACCGCGCTGGGCAGCGCACTGAGCTCGCTGCAGACCACGCTGGGCAAGCTGGGCAGCAGCCTCACCTTCAACAGTTACACGGCCACGCTGGGCGACAGCACGCTGGGCACCACCAGTACGCTGCCCAACGCGCAGCCGGGCACCTACAGCCTGACGGTGAACCACCTGGCCACCGCGCAGAAGCGGGCCAGCGCCGCCTATGCGTCGGGCAGCGCGGTGGGCGCCGGAACTTTGACGGTGGGCGTCGGCAGCCAGTCGATGAACATCAACGTCTCGGCGACCGACTCGATCAGCAGCATCGCCACGGCGATCAACCAGGCCAGCGGCAATCCCGGCGTGCAGGCCACCGTTGTCAACGGCACGAACGGCGCGCAGCTGCTGCTCACCTCCACCAAGACCGGCGTGGCCAACGGCTTCAGCGTGAGCGCAGGCAGTGGCAGCAGCGCGGGGCTGTCCGCGCTGGCCACCACGCTCGACACGGCCGGATCGAACGAGGCCAGCGACGCCAGCCTGAGCATCGACGGCATCGCGGTGACCAGCGCCAGCAACTCGGTCAGCGGCGCGCTGAACGGCGTCACCCTGAACCTGGCCGCCACCGGCTCCACCACCCTGACGGTGAGCCAGGACACCAGCGCGGTGACCGGCGCGGTCTCGGATTTCGTCAACGCCTACAACAGCTACATCTCCACCGTGGGCACGCTGAGCGGCTACGACCCGAACTCCAAGCAGGGCGGGGTGCTGCTGGGCGACACCACGCTGATGTCGGTGCAGCGCCAGGTCAACAGCGTGCTGAGCGGCAGCGTGGCGGGCAACAGCATCGGCTCGCTGGCGGCGCTGGGCATCACGCGCAATGCCGACGGCACGCTGTCCTCCGACAGCGGCAAGTTGAGCAGCGCGCTGCAGGGCAACCCGGCTGCGGTGCAGGACCTGTTCGCCGGCACCAACGGCTACGCCACCCGCCTCAACAGCATGCTGGACGGCTTCACCTCCAGCAACGGCATCCTCGCCACACGCACCGCCAGCATCCAGAACCAGCTCAGCAACCTGAGCCAGGAGTCGACGGCGCTCACCGCGCGCATGAACGTCTACGCGACCCAGCTGCGCCAGCAGTACACCGCGCTGGACACGCTGATGTCCTCGCTCAACAACACCAGCAGCTACCTCACCAGCTCGCTGCAGGCGATGTTGAACAGCAACTCCTCGAACAAGTGACGGAGGCCCGCACATGACGAACGCCTACATGCGCCAAGCCAACGCGATGTACCAGCAGACCCGCGCCGAAGGCCGCCTGGAGGGCGCCGATCCGCACCAGCTGATCGCCATGCTGCTCGACGGCGCGATCGAGCGTATCGCGCAGGCGCGCGCGCATCTGCATCGCGGCGACGTGCCCGCCAAGGGCGCCGTGGTCACCAAGGCGGTGGCGATCGTGGGCGAGCTGCGCGCCAGCCTGAACCACGAGGCCGGCGGCAACGTGGCCCAGCGGCTGGACTCGCTCTACGACTACGTCAACCGCCGCCTGCTGTTCGCGCAGCTCCACAACGACGACCAGGCGCTGGCCGAGTGCGCACGCCTGCTCGAACCGGTACGCGACGGCTGGAACGGCATCCGCGACGCCTACCTCGCCGGCCGGGCCGGGTACGCCGCGTGAGCGCGGAGCATGCCCCGCTGGAACGCGCGCTGACGGTCAGCGCCTCGATGCTGGCGGCGGCACGCGAAGGCCACTGGGACAGCCTGCCCGAGCTGGATGCCGAGCGCCAGCCACTGCTGCGCGCCGGCCATCCGCGCGACGCGCGCAGCCGCGAGCTGCTGCAGCAGCTGCTGGCGTGCAACGAGGAAATGCTGGACCTGGCCGCGCGCGCGCGCACCGAGGTTGCCGGTGCGCTGGGCCGCCACGGTTACGCCCACCAGGCCCTGCGCACTTACGTCGACCTCGCCGGTTGAGCTGCGGCACCAGCACGCCGCGCTTGATCCGCGGGCGTCCGGCGCGCATCGTGCTGCGGCAATACCACTCCGGGCCGGCCGACGACCCGGGTAGCCACGCGGAGCCGACATGACTGCCAGCAGCTGGGACGAATTCGATCAACGCCTGAGCAGCGAGGAACACCTGCACGCCAACAGCGAGCCGCTGGCGTGGCCGCCGTCGCCGGAGCTGCTGCAGCGGCTGGCCGAGCGCAACGCGAACACCCTGGCGACGCTGGCCGCGCTGGAGGAGCGTCGCGCCGACCTTGGCGACGACGACAACCCGCTGATGCAGGAAATGCTGCGCATGGACGCCAAGCTCACCGCGCTGGTGGAGATCGTGAACCAGTTGCTGGCGCCCGCTGCCGGGCTGCCGCCGCGCCGGACGCTGCGCTTCAACGCGGTGGGCGCCGTGCTGCCGGCCGTGCTGCTGCCGGCGGGCGAGGAGGGCCTGCTGTTGCGTCTGCGCTTTGACGCCTGCCGCAGCTTGTCGCTCGAATTGGCCGGCCGGATGGTGCGCGCCATCGACGAAAACCGAAGCTTCGTCGAGTTCGCCATGCAGGGTGACGCGACAAGTGACGCGATTGAGCGCCTCGTGTTCCGCCATCACCGACGCAAAGTGGCAGAGGCGCGCCAGCAACTCGGCTGAGGCTCGACGCAGTCGGCATTTCGTATGTGATATCGATCACAGTTACGTAATCCGGGAAGAGGCTTTTTCGACGGCCATCACGTGCTTCCGGATGTCTTCGTCACGGCACCGGTTTTTTGCAAAGACCTTTCGTGTCATGCGCTTGCGGGAAATTTCTGCGCATGCCGATGCACCGCGGCCGCCGTATTTTGGCGGCCGCGCGACGCCTTGCCGTCGCCACCACCGTCAAAGTTGGCCTCCTTGTTGCTCCCCGTTCATCAAGCCGGCGACGGAAAGCCGGCACTGACGAACAGCGCACCCCGATGGAAGCCGAAGGGTTGCGACGAGTGCGGTAAGGAGAAGGGGCTGTGCAGAAATTCGATTTCCTCGTCATCGAGTCCGATGCGGCGCGTGCGGAAGCCGTGCAGTCGGCGCTTCACTTCCTGGGCTACCGGCCGCAGCTTGCCGCCGAATGCCGATCAGTCGACGAGTCCACCCACGCATGGCAGGCCGTTTATGTCGGCAACGCCGGGAGCGAGGTCGCGGCCGAACGTCAGATGGCCCTGCTCGGCGATGCCGCGAACCACGTGCCGATGCTGGTGCCCGCCGATGCGCCGCTGGCCGAGCGCTGCGCGAGAATGGCCTCGCCGTCCGCCACGCGCGTGGCCGTGCTGGAGTTTCCGCTGCGCTACGAGCAGGTGGCCGAGGCGCTGCGCAGCGTCCACGCGCGCCTGCTCGGCGGCCAGTCCGGCGCGCTGCGCTTCGTGGGCCATTCGGCGCCGATGCTGCATGTCAATGCGCTGATCCGCCAGGTGGCGCCGTTCGATTCCACCGTGCTGGTGCTGGGCGAGTCGGGCACCGGCAAGGAGATGGTGGCGCGCGCCATCCACGAGCAATCCTCCCGCCGCGACAAGCCGTTCGTGGCGATCAACTGCGGCGCGATCCCGGCCGAGCTGCTGGAAAGCGAGCTGTTCGGCCACGAAAAGGGTGCCTTCACCGGCGCGATCAGCGCGCGCAAGGGCCGCTTCGAGCTGGCCGAGGGCGGCACGCTGTTCCTCGACGAGATCGGCGACATGAGCCTGCCGATGCAGGTGAAGTTGCTGCGCGTGCTGCAGGAGCGCGTCTACGAGCGCGTCGGCGGCAGCAAGACCCAGCGCTGCGACGTGCGCATCATCGCCGCCACCCACCGCGACCTGGAGCAGGCCATCGGCGAAGGCAAGTTCCGCGAGGATCTTTTCTACCGCCTCTCCGTGTTCCCGCTGGAACTGCCGGCGCTGCGCGAACGGCTGGAGGATCTGCCGGTGCTGATCGAGGAGTTCAACCAGCGCCTGGCTCGCCGCGGCCTCGACGTGGCGCACTTCAGCGCCGGCGCGATGCACACGCTGCGCGAGCATGCGTGGCCGGGCAACGTGCGCGAGCTGGCCAACCTGGTCGAGCGCATGGCGATCCTGTGCCCGCACGGCGAGGTGCGCGCCAGCGAGCTGCCGGCGAAATACCGCCACGGGCCGGCCGGCGAGGAAGTGCACGGCGCGGCGCTGCTGGCGCTGATGGAGGATGTCCAGGCGTCGGCGGCGGCCATGACCGGCGTGCATCCGGTGGACGAGTCGCGGCGCCTGCTGCCGGAAGAGGGCATCGACCTCAAGGATCACTTGGCCGACATCGAGGTGGGGCTGATCCGCCAGGCGCTCGACGCCACCGGCGGCGTGGTGGCGCACGCCGCGCGCCTGCTGCGCATGCAGCGCACCACGCTGGTGGAGAAGCTGCGCAAGTACGGCCTGCAGGCGAACGGTCTGGTGGCTTGAAGCCGGGATTGGGATACGGGATCCGGAGCGGCAAAAGCCGCCCCGCGCCGTCTCCCGAATCCCGGAAAAACCACTGGCACGGCTCCTGCATTCATCCCCTGCAAACCCGTCGCGCGACGGGATTCCGTCTTCCACCTATCGGCATGGACACCGCGGCATGAGCACGATCGACGTCAACAACCTGCTTGCCCAGATGCGCCAGATGACGGCGCAGGTGCGCATGCCGGAAAACGCGGTGCAGGCGCCGGCGAGCGGCGGCCCGGCGAATTTCTCCACGCTGCTGCGGCAGTCCATCGCCGCGGTCGGCAACAGCCAGGTCGAGGCGGGGAACATGGCCGCGAGCTTCGAGCGCGGCGATCCCGGCGCCGACCTCGGCCGCACGATGATCGCGGTGCAGAAGGCCGACCTCTCGCTGCGTACGGCGGTGGCGGTGCAGAACAAGCTGGTCGACGCCTACAAGGACGTCATGAACATGTCGGTCTGACGCCGGCATCCCGATCACCGAACAGCCCTGACCGACGAGCAGCAGCATGGCCGAGAACGCCATCGCGACGACCGCCAACAACGGCGCGCGCCTGGACTCCCTCAAGCAGATCACCCGCAACCCGGCGGCGCGCCAGCTCGCGCTGCTGGTGGCGGTGGCCGCGGCGGTGGCGCTGGGCGTGGCGGTGGTGCTGTGGTCGCGCGGCCCGAACTATGGACTGCTGTACGCGGGGCTGGACCAGAAGGACGCCGCCGCGATCACGCAGGAGCTGCAGGCCTCCGACACCGTGTACAAGCTGGGCGGCGACGGCACCTCGATCATGGTGCCGGCCGCCGACCTCGCTGCGCTGCGGCTGCGGCTGGCGGCGAAGGGCCTGCCGCAGGGCAGCGCCGCGATCAACACGCCGCCGGCCGGCGACTCGCCGTTCGGCATGAGCGACCTCGCCGAGCGCACGCGCTACCAGCAGATGCTGGAGAGCGACCTGGGCTCCACCATCGCCTCGCTGCAGTCGGTGCGCGCCGCGCGCGTGCACCTGGCGATGCCCAAGCCTTCGGCCTTCATCCGCGACAGTCGCGGCGCCAGCGCCTCGGTGCTGCTCACGCTGTACCAGGGCCGCCAGCTCGACGCCGGCCAGGTGGCGGCGATCGTGCACCTGGTGGCGTCCAGCGTGCCGGGGCTGGATCCCAACCAGGTCTCGGTGGTCGACCAGCAGGGCCGGTTGCTGACCGGCAATGCGGACGCGCCCGGCGAGACCGGCGACAACCGCCTGCGCCTGGCCACGCGCATCGAGAACACCTATGCCCAGCGCATCGAGGAACTGCTGACGCCGCTGGTCGGCCCCGGCCGCGTGCGCGCGCAGGTCAATGCGGACCTGGATTTCAGCCAGACCGAGAAGGCCAGCGAAACCTACGGCCACGATCATCCGGCGCTGCGCAGCGAGCAGGTCAGCAGCGAGCAGCGCAGCGACGGTGGCGCCGCCGGCGGCGTGCCCGGCGCGCTCAGCAACCAGCCGCCGGCGACGGTGGCGCAGCCCACCGCCGCGAAACCGAACGCCGGCGCGGCCGCCGCGCCGGGCAACACGGCGTCGACCACCACGAACAGCCGCGACGGCGAGAGCTCCAGCAGCGCCACGCGCAACTACGAGCTCGACCGCACCATCAGCCACGTCAGCGATCCGGCCGGTCGGCTGGCCCGCCTCACCGTGGCGGTGGTGGTGGACGACAAGCTGGCGGCCGCCGCCGCCGGTGCCGCCAGCGGTGCCAAGGACGTGCCGTTCACGCCGCAGGAATTGCAGCATCTCACCGACCTGGTGAAGAACGCCGTGGGTTTCGACGCCGCGCGCGGCGACAGCGTCAGCGTGATCAACCAGGCCTTCCATCGCAACGCCGCGCCGGACGCGGCGCCCGCGACGCCGCTGTGGGAGCGCCCCGGCGCGCTGGACCTGATCAAGCAGGGTCTCGGCGTGCTGATCGCGCTGCTGGTCGCGTTCGGCCTGCTGCGCCCGCTGCTCAAGGGCCTGCTGCGTGCTGCACCGGCGAAGGGCGTGCTGCCGTCGCCGCTGCCGACCGTGTCCGTACGCGTGGGCGACGACGAACCGCAGGAGGGCGGCCGGCTGTCCGGCAGCCAGCCGGCCCGCCTCGACGTGGCACCGGCGCTGGTCTACGAACAGCGCATCGGCCAGGCCCGCCGCATGGTCGGCGAGAACTCCCGGCAGGTGGCCCAAGTGGTAAGGAACTGGGTGAACGAAGATGGCAACTAACCGTTCCGACGCGCCCGTCACCGGTGCGCAGCGCGCGGCGATCCTGCTGCTCACGCTGGGCGAGCAGGATGCGGCCGAGGTGCTCAAGCATCTGAGCGCGCGCGACGTGCAGGCGGTCGGCAGCGCGATGGCCGCGCTCTCCAGCGTCTCGCGCGAGCAGGTGACGGACGTGCTGGACAAGCTCGACGACGACATGGGCCGGCAGACCTCGCTCGGCGTCGGCACCGAGGAATACATCCGCAAGATCCTCACCAATGCGCTGGGCGAGACCAAGGCCGGCGGCCTGATCGACCGCATCCTGCTCGGCCGCAGCTCGAAGGGTCTGGAATCGCTGAAGTGGATGGAGAGCCGCGCGATCGCCGAGATGATCAACCAGGAGCACCCGCAGATCATCGCGCTGGTGCTGGCGCACCTGGAGCCGGACCAGGCGGCCGAGGTGATCGGTTACCTGCCGCCGCGCGTGCGTTCCGACGCGGTGATGCGCATCGCCGCGCTCGACGGCGTGCAGCCGCATGCGCTGAACGAGCTGGACGAGATCATGGAGCGCCAGTTCAACGGCGGCACCAAGAAGCTGAAGTCCGCCAACGTGGGCGGGCTGAAGGCGGCCGCCAACATCCTCAACGCGATGGACAGCAGTCGCGAAGCCGAGCTGATGACGGCGATCCGCAGCCAGGACGAGGCGCTGGGCGGACGCATCGAAGACCTGATGTTCGTGTTCGAGGACCTCGCCGAGCTGGACGACCGCGGCATGCAGACCCTGCTGCGCGAGGTGCCGTCGGGCATTCTGATCACCGCGCTGAAGGGCGCCGAGCCGGCGATCCGCGAGAAGATCTTCGCGAACATGTCCAAGCGCGCCGCCGACATGATGCGCGACGACCTGGAAGTGAAAGGCCCGGTGCGGCTCAGCGAGGTCGACGCGGCGCAGAAGGAAGTGCTGGCCGCGGCCAGGAAGCTCGCCGACGCCGGCCAGCTCAGCCTGGGCAGTGGCGGGGATGACTACGTCTGATGGCGGCCGCGATCCACGATGCCGCGATGGACTTCCGACGCTGGGAGCTGCCGCAGGTCGGCGCCGAACCGGATGCGGCACAGGACGACGCGGCGCCGCCGCAACCGACCGTGCGCGAGCTGGAGGCGCTGGAGCAGCAGGCGCGCGATGAAGGCCGCGCCGCCGGCCTCGCCGAAGGGCGGGCCGTGGCCGCGCAGGAACTGCGCGAGCGGCTGGCGCAGCTCGACGCCGTGTACGAAGCGGCAGCGCGCCCGCTGCAGGCGTTCGACGAACAGGTGGCGCAGGCGCTGGCCCAGCTCGCGATGGTGGTGGCCGGCCGGGTGGTGGCGCACGAGTTGCAGCGGGCGCCCGAGCTGGTCGTACGCGCCGTGCGCGAGGCGGCCAACGCGCTGCCCGCGGCGACCCGCGAGCTGCGCGTGCACCTGCACCCGCAGGATCTGGCCCTGCTGCGGGAACTCGGCGCGGCCGAACGCCACTGGCAGCTGCTGGCCGACCCCGCGCTGGCGCGCGGCGACTGCCGGCTGGAAAGCGAACACTCGCGTCTCGACGCGCGGGTGGAAACCCGCCTCGCGGCGGTGGTCGATGCCGTGCTCGGCGAAGCCGCCGGGCCGCACGAGGGTGCGGCATGAACGCCGTGGCCGATCCGGCCGCGCGCCGCGCGCGCTGGCAGCGCCAGTTCGCGCGGCACGCCGCCCGCGCCGTCGCGGCGCGCACGCTCAGCGTGGAAGGCAGCTTGCGTCGCGTGGTGGGGCTCACCCTCGAAGCCGAAGGCTGCGAGGCCGCGCTGGGCGCGCGTTGCCTGGTCGACACCGCCGACGGCGCCACGCTGGAAACCGAAGTGGTGGGCTTCGCCGACGAACGCCTGCTGCTGATGCCGGTGGGCGACATGCACGGCGTGCTGCCGAACGCGCGCGTGCGTCCCTGCGCACACAGCGGCGGCCTGCCGGTGGGCCGGCAACTGCTGGGCCGGGTGGTCGGCGCCGACGGCCTGCCGTTGGACGGCCAGGGCGCGCTCGACGCCGACGAACACGCCGCGCTGAAGAACGAGCCGATCAACCCGATGGCGCGCAAGCCGATCGACGCGCCGCTGGACGTTGGCGTGCGCGCGATCAATGCCTTGCTCACCGTGGGCCGCGGCCAGCGCCTGGGCCTGTTCGCGGGCTCCGGCGTGGGCAAGTCCACCCTGCTCGGCATGATGACGCGCTACACCGACGCCGACGTGGTGGTGGTGGGCCTGATCGGCGAGCGCGGCCGCGAGGTGAAGGAATTCGTCGAACACACCCTGGGGCCGGGGGGCAGGGCGCGCGCGGTGATCGTGGCCGCGCCGGCCGACGCGCCGCCGCTGAAGCGCCTGCGCGGCGCGCAGTACGCCACCGCGATCGCCGAATGGTTCCGCGACCAGGGCCTGCGCGTGCTGCTGCTGATGGATTCGCTGACCCGCTACGCCCAGGCGCAGCGCGAGATCGCGCTGGCGATCGGCGAACCGCCGGCGACCAAGGGCTATCCGCCGTCCGTGTTCGCGCTGCTGTCGGCGCTGGTCGAGCGCGCCGGCAACGACGCCGAGGGGCGCGGCTCGATCACCGCGTTCTACACCGTACTCACCGAGGGCGACGACTACCGCCACGACCCGATCGCCGACGCCGCGCGCGCGATCCTCGACGGCCATATCGTGCTGTCGCGCGACCTCGCCGAGGCCGGCCACTACCCGGCGATCGACATCGAGGCCTCGATCAGCCGCGTGATGCCGCAGGTGACGGCACGCGAGCACCTGCAGGCGGCGCAGCGCTTCCGCCGCGTCTATTCGGCCTACCGCCAGCAGCGCGACCTGATCGCGGTGGGCGCCTACCAGAAGGGTTCCGACCCGCAAGTGGATCTGGCCATCGAACTGTGGCCGCAATTGCGCGACTTCCTGCAGCAGGAAGTCGACGAACCGATGACGCTCGAAGCCGCCGTTGCGCGGCTCGGCAAGCTCGCCGAACAGGTGACTGCATGAATTCCCGCTCGAAGCGCCTGCAACCGGCGGTGGACCAGGCCCACCAGCAGACCGAGGACGCGATGGCGCAGCTGGCCACGCAGCAGCAGCAGCTGGCGAAGGCCGAACACCAGCTCGGCGAACTGGAGCGCTACCGCGCCGAATACGCCGCCGCGGGCGAGGGCGCGGTCAGCGTGAGCGCGCTGCTCAACCGCCAGCAGTTCGTCGCGCGCATCGACCAGGCGATCGCCCAGCAGAGCGCCGAGGTGAACCGCCAGCATCGCCGGCTCGACCAGGTGCGCGACTCCTGGCAACAGGCGCATGCGCGCGAAAGCGCGCTGGGCAGCGTGGTCGCGCAGCACCAGGAACACGAACGCCGCGCCGAGGATCGGCGCGAACAGGCCGAGGTCGACGAACGCATGCAGCAACGGCGCTCGCGATGAAGCGCCCGCCTGCCAGCACAGGAATCCCTGCGCCATGACGCCAGCCCCCATGCTCCCCCGGCTGCCTGCCGCGAACAGCGTGCGCAGCGCGTCCGCCGCAGCGCCACGTAGCGATGCGGCGCCGAATCCATTCGACCAGCACCTGCAGGCAGCGCACAGCGCAGCCCCGGCCGGTGCGCCGACGGACCAGCCCCCGGCATCGCCGCCAGCTGCGCGCACGCCGGACCGTCCCTCCACCCCGGACGCCGCGGCGAAACCCGCGCAGGAACCGAAGGTGCCCACGCTTGCCGCGACTTCCGCAGCCCCGGCGACGGGCGCATCGCCCATCGCGTCGGGCGGATCGGCGGATACCACCCAGATCGATGCCGCCCTGCTCGCATCGCTGGCGCCGCCGATCGTGGCCGAGGCGGGCGATGCCGCAGCCGCCACCGCGGCGAAGACGGCGGACCCGGCGAAAACCTCGACACCCGGCGAGGCGGGCGCCGCCACGCTGGCCGGCGCCCTGCTCGCCATGCTCGGCCAGGTGGCGAACGGAGCGGGGGGCGCGAAGTCCACGGCGGACGATGCCGCGGTGGCGGCGGACGGCGCGGCCTCGGGCCAGGCCAGCGCTGCCGTGATGCCGCAGGGGCAGGCGCTGGACGACAAGGCGCTTGCCGCGGCCGTCGCCACCGTTGCGCCGAACGCAAACCTCGCCGCCGCACTGGGCAACGCGGAGCACGCGCTCGCGACCGGCGACACCGACACGCACAAGGATCACGGCCTGGAAGCGCTGGCGCTGGCCACCGCGCCCGCACCGACCCCGGCGCCCGCCACGCCGGCGCTGCCCCAGCTGCAGCTGGCGTCGCCGCCGGGCAGCCCCGGCTTCGCCGGCGAACTCGGCCAGCAGGTGCTGTGGCTGGGCCAGCAGGACATCAAGGAGGCGAAGATCCGCCTGCATCCCGAGGATCTCGGCTCGATCGATGTGCATCTCAGCGTGAGCCACGACCGCGTGGACGTGGTGTTCAGCGCGCAGCATCCGGCCGCCGTCACGGCCGTGCAGCAGAGCCTGCCGCAACTCGATCAGCTGCTGGCCCGGCACGGCCTCTCGCTCGGCCACGCCGAGGTGGGACAGCAGCAGAACCGCGGCGACCAGCGCGCGCGCGGCGAGGGACACGGCGCGTCGACGGCGGACGAGATCGGCGAAGTGCAGGGCGCAAGCCTGCCCCTCGCGAGCAGCCGGATCGGCCTGCTCGACGCGTTCGCCTGAGAGCCTGAATACCCGGAATCCGCACGGCCGTCGCCGCGTCAACGGTGGCGGCACGCGTCGTGCCGCGCGCGACGGACGTGCGTCGCGGCGAGCTTCCGGCGCGCGTCAAGAAAGCGCCGCGCAGCTTCCCGAGTTTCGCGCCGCCACCCGCGAAACCGCCTGCCGCAAGGCTTTCCGTGCATGGCACATGGATTGCATTGGACGGGTGGGCGCGCCGTGGCGCGCAACTCCCAACCCGGCGGATCGAGGATTTCATGGCCAACGAGGAACAGACCGCAGCGGCACCGGCACCGGCGGCGCGCAAGCGACGCGGCCCGCTGCTGATCGGCGTGGCGGCGTTGCTGGTGCTGGCGGGCGGCGGCTACGCCTGGCAGGCGCAGAAGGCCGCGCATGCGGCCGCCGCCAGGCAGACCGCGACGGACACCAAGCCCGAGCTGTACCTGCCGATGGATCCCCCCTTCGTGGTGAATTTCCGCGACGAGCAATCGCTGCGCTACCTGCAGGTGGCGGTGACCCTGATGGCGCACGATTCGAAGGCGATCGAGGTGGCGAAGTCCGCCGATCCGGTGATCCGCGACGCGCTGGTCTCGCTGTTCAGCAACCAGGAGTACTCGATCATCAGCAATGCCGCCGGCCGCGAGAAGCTGCAGGCGCAGGCGCTGGCCGCGGTGCGCAAGATCGTCCAGGCGCGGCTGGGGCGGCCCGGCATCGACGCGCTGTACTTCACCAGCTTCGTGATGCAGTGACGGGACGCCGGCGATGAGCGACCTGCTTTCCCAGGACGAGATCGACGCGCTGCTCGACGGCGTGACCGACGGCGCCGTGGAGACCGGCGGCGACCGGCCGTTGGCGCCGGGCGCGGTGATCTCCTACGACTTCACCCAGCAGGACCGCATCGTGCGCGGCCGCCTGCCCACGCTGGAAATGGTCAACGACCGCTTCGCGCGCTACTTCCGCGCCGGCGTCTTCAGCGTGCTGCGCAAGACCTGCGAGGTCTCGGTGCTGGGCGTGAAGATGCAGAAGTTCGCCGAGTACGTGCACGGCCTGGTGGTGCCCACCAATTTGAACCTGGTGCGGATCAAGCCGCTGCGCGGCACCGCGCTGGTGGTGTTCGAGCCGCGCCTGGTGTTCAGCGTGATCGACAACTTCTTCGGCGGCGACGGCCGCTTCCACGCGCGCATCGAGGGTCGCGACTTCACCGCCACCGAGAACCGCGTGATCCAGATCATGCTGGGCGAATTGTTCACGGCGATGGTCGAGGCCTGGGCGCCGGTGCTGGGCCTGCAGTTCGAATACCAGGGCTCGGAGATCAACCCGCAGTTCGCCAACATCGTCAGCCCCACCGAGACGGTGGTGGTGTCGCGCTTCCACGTCGAACTCGACGGCGGCGGCGGCGAGATCCACCTGACCCTGCCGTACGCGATGGTCGAGCCGATCCGCACCCTGCTCGACGCCGGCGTGCAGAGCGACCGCGTCGACCGCGACGACCGCTGGGCCGAGCTGCTGCGCGACGAGGTGCTCGACGCCGAGGTTCCGATCTGCTCGCAGCTGCTCGACATCGAGCTCACCCTCGGCGAGTTCCTGCACCTGCGCCCCGGCGACGTGCTGCCGATCCAGCTGCCCGAACTCGCCACCGTCTACGCCGAGGACGTGCCGCTGTTCCGCGGCCGCTACGGCCAGGCCAACGGCCGCAATGCCATCCGTTTCCACACCCAGGTCGGCCGGCGCGAAGTGCGCACCGGCGGCGACCTGTCCAGCCGGGAAGAAATCGCATGAACCAGTCCACCGAAGCCCTTGCCGACGACGTCGGCGAACGCGTCCAGTTCGATGCGTTGCGCGGCGCCGCCGCGGGCGCCGGCGAGGTCAATCTCGACATGATCCTCGACGTGCCGGTGACCCTGGCGATGGAGGTCGGCCGCACCCGCATCAGCATCCGCAACCTGCTGCAGCTCAACCAGGGCTCGGTGGTGGAACTCGACCGCGCCGCCGGCGAACCGCTGGACGTGTTCGTCAACGGCACCCTGGTCGCGCACGGCGAGGTGGTGGTGATCAACGAGAAGTTCGGCATCCGCCTGACCGACGTGATCAGCCCCGCCGAGCGCGTGCGGAAGCTGAGGTAATCGGGCAGTGGACAAGACAGCGGGAATAGGACGCAGGTTTTCCGCGTTGGCGCCGGTGGCGCTGCCGGCGGCGGACGTCAATGCGGGTGGCGAGCTGTTGCGGGTGCTGCTCAGTCTCGCCGCGGTGGTGGCGCTGATTTTCCTGGCCGGATGGATGTCGCGGCGCATGCAGGCGCGCAGCCGGCCGGGCGGACGGCGCATCCGCTGCGTGGAGACGATGGCGGTGGGTGCGCGCGACCGCGTGCTGCTGCTCGACGCCGACGGCAAGCGCCTGCTGGTGGGCGTGGGCCCGGGCGGCATGCGCACGCTGCATGTCTACGAGGGCGCGGTGCCGGCCGAGTCCGCTGCGCCGGCGCCGTTGCCGGCGGTCCCCAACATCGCGCAACTGCTGTCGCGCTGGAAGGCGAAGCCGTGATGATGCATCGCTCGCTCGCCGCGCGCTGCTGGCTCGCGCTCGCCCTGCTGCTGTTGCCGCTGCTCGCGTCCGCCGCGCCGCAGGCCGCGCCGGCCACGCCGACCCTGTCGATGCCGGCCAGCCCGGCAGGCCTGGGCGGCGCGGGCATTCCCGTGCTGACCGTGCACGATGCGCCGGGCGGCGCGAAGAACTGGACGCTGTCGCTGCAGATGCTGGCACTGCTCACGGTGCTGACCCTGCTGCCGGCGATCCTGCTGATGATGACCTCGTTCACCCGCATCATCATCGTGCTGGGCTTCCTGCGCCAGGCGCTGGGCACGCAGTCCACGCCGCCGAACCAGGTGCTGCTGGGGCTGGCGCTGTTCCTCACCCTGTTCGTGATGTCGCCGGTGCTGAACCGCGCCTACGCCGACGGCGTGAAGCCGTACATGGACGGCCAGCTGAGCGCCGAGCAGGCGCTGCCCGCGGCCAGCGCGCCGTTCAAGCGCTTCATGCTCGACCAGACCCGCGAGGCGGACCTCGCGCTGTTCACCAAACTCGCCGGCGAGCAGCCCTATGCGAGCAAGGCCGACGTGCCGTTCAAGGTCGCGATGCCGGCCTTCCTCACCTCGGAACTGAAGACCGCGTTCCAGATGGGCTTCCTGCTGTTCATCCCGTTCCTGATCATCGACCTGGTGGTGGCCAGCGTGCTGATGTCGATGGGCATGATGATGGTCTCGCCGATGATCATCTCG
>Ga0068856_100000617_pt1 | contig 39004 bp, 35 predicted proteins | sample KBSCornC62_FD_66595 | JGI IMG/M metagenome (GOLD analysis project Ga0068856, IMG submission 66595) | Corn rhizosphere microbial communities from Kellogg Biological Station, Michigan, USA - KBS Corn C6-2 | ecosystem: Host-associated > Plants > Roots > Rhizosphere > Soil ...
CCATCAAGAAAAAGCGAAGCCAATCGGTTTTCTATCGTGATTCGATTGTCATTTTGCTCGGCTGGCTTGTAACAGAAAATCCCATGGCTATTCCACGAACATGGCCGGTGGACAGTAGCTACCTTGAAGATTTCTATCCGATGATTGGAATTTCCATCAATGGTCTTTTCTGATTTATAATTGATGAATCCACGCTTAACAGAATCCGTAGTCGAAAAGGCCGCGCTAGATTGGCTCGGCGGTTTGGGCTACGAAGTCTTCTCCGGGCTGGTAATAGCGCCGGGTGAGCCAGCGGCGGAGCGTGCGGATTACAAGCAGGTTTTTCTTTTCGACCGGCTGCAAACCAAGCTACTTTCGGGCGAATTGTGCGTGCCCCGACTTCGGAACTAAAGTCATGTCCTACAATCCCACACGCGCGCTCGAATTGTTGCGGATTGGCACGGGAAATCCAGGTGCGGTGTTTCACGACGGGCAGGAGAACGCCATCCGGCACATCGTGGACGGGCGCGGGCGGTTGCTGGTGGTGCAACGAACGGGCTGGGGGAAAAGTTTTGTCTATTTCATCGCTGCAAAACTGTTGCGTGAGCAAGGCATGGGGCCGACCATTTTGATTTCACCGCTACTGGCGCTGATGCGGAACCAGATTGCAGCGGCAGGACGCATGGGAGTTCGCGCCAAGACCATCAACTCGGAAAACCAGGACGAATGGCACGAGGTGGAGGCGGCGCTGGCGCGAAACGAGGTGGACATCCTGTTGATTTCGCCCGAACGGCTGGCCAATGAACGTTTCGGCACGGAAGTGCTGGGGCCGGTGGCGGGACGCATTTCGTTACTGGTGGTTGACGAGGCGCATTGCATTTCGGATTGGGGTCACGATTTCCGCCCGCATTATCGTTTCATCGAACGGATGATGCGCACACTGCCCCCAAACCTGCGCGTGCTGGCCACCACAGCGACGGCGAATAATCGAGTGCGTGCGGATTTGCAGACCATTCTTGGCCCAAATCTGGCGCTGTCATGCGGTGAATTGGGCCGTCCTTCGCTACTGCTCCAAACGATGCGGATGCCTAGTCAGGCGGCTCGCATGGCTTGGCTGGCAACTCACATTCCACGCATTCAAGGCAGCGGCATTGTTTATACGCTGACCGTGCGCGATGCCATCCAAGTCGCCGGCTGGTTACAAGCGCGGGGCATCCGGGCGGAATCTTACAGCGGCGAAACCGGGGAACGACGGGTGGAACTGGAAAACGCCCTGTTGGAGAATCGCGTGAAGGCTTTGGTGGCGACCACGGCTTTGGGCATGGGATTTGACAAGCCGGACCTCGCTTTTGTGATTCATTACCAGACGCCCGGCTCGGTAGTTGCGTATTATCAACAAGTGGGGCGCGCGGGCCGGCAAATCCCGGAAGCGCATGGCGTGTTGTTGAGCGGAGAGGAAGAAACGGACATCAATGATTATTTTATTGAAAGCGCCTTTCCCTCACGTGAAGAAGTGGAATCGGTGCTGGCCGCGCTTCGAGGTGCGACGGCGGGGCTTTCAGTGAATGAGTTTTTGAGCCGGGTGAACATCCGCAGAGGACGCATTGATAAGGCGCTTCAACTCATGTCGCTGGAATCACCGGCACCGGTGGTGAAACAAGGCAGCAAGTGGGTTTTAACAGCGGCCCATCTTTCGAATGGCTTCTGGCAGCGGTCTGAAAGATTGACCGGATTGCGCCGGATTGAACAGCAGCAGATGCAGGAGTATGTGGCGCTGACATCGGGACACATGGAATTTCTCATCCGCGCACTGGATGGCGATCCGGGCACTTATCACGCGCCGGACGTTGCGCCATTGCCGGCCACGTTTGATGAGGGTCTGGTGCGGGAAGGGGTCGCCTTTTTACGCCGAACGAGTCTGCTGCTGGAGCCGCGCCGCCAATGGCCGACCGGCGGACTTCCACAGATGAATGTTACGGGGCGAATCGCTCCTGACCGGCAGGTTCAACCCGGCCGGGTGCTTTGCATGTGGGGAGATGCGGGCTGGGGTTCTCTGGTGCGTCAGGGAAAATCGCACGATGGACGGTTTGCGGAACAATTGGTTGAAGCATGCGCGGCCATGGTGCGAAGCTGGGCACCGCAACCGGCACCGGGCTGGGTTGCATGTATTCCATCGCACCGCCATGCCAACCTTGTGCCTGACTTTGCCCATCGGCTTGCAACGGCATTGAATTTGCCATTTCATCCGGTGCTGGGAAAAACCGACGACCGTCCGGCGCAGAAACAAATGGAGAACAGCAGTCAACAGGCCCGTAACGTAGATGGCTCGTTGAGAATCCAAGGCAATGTTCCGGCTGGTGCGGTCTTGCTGGTAGATGATATGGTGGATTCGAGATGGACGATGACAATTGCGGCCTATCTTCTGCTCTCAAACGGCAGCGGGCCGGTTTATCCCCTGGCTCTGGCATCGACTGCGAACTCTGACGAATGACAACACCGCTGACATCAAACACGCAGGCCATCCTGCTGCTGACCGCACCGCTGGTTGCCGGTCGCGGGGAGGCATCGCATGATTTGCTCACCTTGGGCGAATACAACAAGCTCGCCCGCATTCTGCGGGAGAAGCAAAAGCAGCCCGCCGATTTGATCGGGCCAGACGCACAAGATCTGATGAAACTTTGTGCGCAGCCTTTTGGTCGGGAGCGCCTCGACGCGTTGCTGGGGCGTGGTTTTTTACTAAGTCAGGCGGTGGAGCGGTGGAACGCGCGGGCCATCTGGGTGATCAGCCGAGCGGATTCCCGTTATCCCAAGCGTTTGAAGTCACGGCTTAAAGAAGATGCTCCGCCGTTGCTTTATGGCTGCGGTGAAATCGGCTTGCTGGAAAAAGGTGGGCTGGCAGTTGTCGGTTCACGGCATGTGGATGATGAACTGATCAGCTTTACCGAGAACGTGGGGCGGCTCACCGCCAAGGCGCACCGAACCATCATCTCCGGTGGCGCGAAAGGAATTGATCGGGCGGCAATGCACGGTGCCCTGCTGGCGGACGGCGATGTGGCTGGCGTAATGGCAGACAGCTTGGAGCGCGCAGCGTTGGCCCGAGACAATCGCGAGCCGTTGATGGAGGGACGGCTGGTGCTTATTTCGCCTTACGATCCAGCGGCGGGATTTAACGTGGGTCATGCGATGCAGCGCAACAAGGTCATCTATGCCCTCGCCGATGCTGGGTTGGTGGTGACATCGGATTTTCAAAAGGGTGGCACCTGGACAGGAGCGATTGAGCAACTCGAACGGCTTCATTTTGTCCCGGTATTCGTAAGAAATGGAAGTAATGCGGGACGGGGAAATGCCGCGCTCATACATCACGGCGGCCGGCCCTGGCCAAACCCGGAGAATGCCGCAGAACTTGGGCAGATGATTGCGGCAGCAGTGGAAGCAGCAGCGGCGGAGCCCAAACAGGAAGCGCTTTCCTTCACATTGCGGGAAAAGCCAGTTGCCTACGCCAGCCCGGCCAAACCAGTCGAGCCTGCCAATCTTGTTGTTGAAGAACCGAAAGTGATTTCATTCCCAGCCGAGGAACTTTTCAAAACCGTCCGCGAAATACTGCGGCGGGAACTTGTGAATGGTCACACGGAACTGGAAATCGTGAGTCTTCTCAGTGTAACCAAACCTCAAGCAAAGGAGTGGCTGGCCAAACTGATAACAGAAGGATTAGTCGAGAAGATCAAAAAGACTAAGCCAGTTCAATATCGTGTAGCAGCCAACTCCGAACGATTGCTTTAATGACCAATGAAGCCATAATTGGAAGGCAGCGCTCGACTGGCTACGTTGTGACACAGGGCTAGGATTCAAGCTTGAACGCCGTCAACCAGTTCAACGGGTCACGCCGTGGGCTTCCTGCAATTCTTCATACGCCTGCTGGCTGGCGTATTGGGTCGAGCCAAAGTTGTATTGGAACGCCGCGCCCAGCGAGTAGCCGCCGCGTTCGTCGCCGCGCAACGCCTGAAAGGCGTAGCCAAACATGGTCATGATTTTCCAGCGCCGGCTTTCGGCGGCGTATTCAATGCCCGTCCCGACACCGGAGTTCATCGAACCGGGCTGGCCGGTGCCTTCCTGATATTTGACCACGGCGGCCGAGGCCATGTTGAGCCAGCTCCAGCGGCTGTCCGGCCCCAGCCGGAAGCTATACAAGCCATAGGCCATGCCGAAGTCCTGCGCCGAGATTTCCTGATAACCATAGCCGGGGATGAGCAGCGGAAATTCCTTGGTGTAGGGCAGCACGCCGCCCAGACGATAGCAGCTCAAGCGGTCGGAGTTGAAAGCGCCGCCGGCCTGAATGCCCGCCACGATGTAGTGTTTGCCGTTTAGGGTGGTGTAATTGATCTGTGCCCGGCCGAACAGGCGCTGGGAGATGGCTTCCAAACGGCGGTTATATCCCGGCGTGGGATCATTTTGGTAACCATAGCCGCCGCTGTCGGTGCGTTGTTCCAATTCATACCAGGCGGATAATTCCATTCCCAAGGTCGGCGCGAGGTAAGGTTCCTTGCCGCCCCAGCGGAGGCCGGCGCGGTAGGTCATGGTGGGCTGGTTTTGCGGGAGGGCAAAGCGTTCGTTGTGGATCGGATCACCGGGCCGGTCGCCGGTGTCGCTGCTGTCGGTGAAGGACAGATAATTCATCCGCGCCCGCAACACGGCAGAAAGCGGGATGCGTGCGCCGGGATTGAGCAGGTGATAAATGCTGGCGCTGACGCCGCCGCCGTTGCCTTCAAACGATTGATCTTTTTTATAGTTGCCGGCATCCACTTCCTGATAGCTGTTGGCGTAGAGACCGCCGAACGCGCCCACGGCAAAATCGGTGTGGTCGCCGAGCAGGCTCTTGAAGCCCAGTTCGGCGTCCACATAAACCGGCGCAATGGCGAGACGAAGATATTCGTTGGTGCCGATGACGTGGGGGATGTTCCAGTAATAGAACAGGTAGGCGCCCATCGGTTCCTGGCCTTTCAGCGAAGATTCCGCCCCCGCGTGCAGGATCTGGCGCGGTGCCGGATCAATCTGCGCCTGAGCCGTGTAGCCGGCCAACAGGAGCGCGGCGAAGCCGGGCAGCAGCCGATGGCCATAGCGCGGCTTCGAAGTGGCCCGAGGAAAGGGTTGTTTTTTGGGTGTGATCATAATGCTTTTACCGGCTGATTTTCTGATTTAATTGGAATTATCCGTCTGATGATTGGGTTCCAGTTTGCCGCCATCTGAGTTCGCGCATTCGCGCGGCAATTCTTGCCAGCGCTCATGCCGGAACCGGACGAACGCGCTTACCTTAGCAAAGGCGGATGGATGCCGACTACTGCCCTTTGGTGCAGGTTCTAGCGCGTTTCCGATTTTGATGTAGCGCAGACATTCTTGTCTGCGGGTTCACGGGACATTCCTGTCCCGTGTTTTTTCCGGCGTGGAACTGGCGACTGGAAAGTCGCCAGCACCCGCAGGCTGGAAAGCCTGCGCTACCTCATTTCCGTTTACGCTCTAATCCTTGCCAGTGGCAGGTTCACCAGTTGCCGGCAGCCCGGACGCAGGAGCCTTGCCTCCCGTCACCCACGCGCGGATCAAGGTGTAGCACACAGCCAGAATCACCGGGCCGATGAAGAGGCCGATGATGCCAAAGGCGATCAAGCCGCCGAAGACGCCCGTGAGGATCAAGAGGAGCGGGAGATCCGCGCCTTTGCGGATGAGAATGGGGCGGAGAAAATTATCAATCGTGCTGACGAACAAAACCCACACGGCAAAGATGGAGGCGGTAACGGTTTCGCCGGTCCAGAACAGCCAGATCACCGCCGGCACCAGCACCAGGCTCGGCCCCACCTGCATGATGCAAAGAATCAGCATCAACGCCGTGAGCAACATCGCCGCCGGCACGCCTGCAAAAAACAAGCCGATGCCGCCGAGCGTGGATTGCACGAGCGCCGTGATGACGATGCCCAGCGCCACGCCGCGGATGGCCTTGGCGGAAAGAATGGCCACTTCCTCCCCCTGCTGCCCGGCCAGCCGCCGCGCAAAGCTGCGGACGCCTTCAGCCGCCTTTTCGCCGTGGATGTAAAGCACGGACGCGATGATGACGCTCAAAAAGAAATGCAGCAGCAGCAAACCGAAGTTCCCCGCCTGGCTGACAAACCAGGCGACCGTTTTGCTGGCATAGGGTGCCACTTGCTTGGAAAGTTCCTGCGGACTGCTGCTGGCGAAACGATTCCAGTGATCCACCAGCCATTGGCCCGCCATGGGGATTTTATGCAGCCACTCGGGAGCGGGCGGAATTTTGACCGTGGACAGGGACTTGAACCAACCAACGATCTCGTCACCCTTGTCCAGAATGGTCAGGATGGCCAAGCAGACCGGGACGATCAGCAACAGGAGGAGCAGAACGATCATCACGAGCAGGGCCAGCCAGCGTTTGCCCCACAGCTTGGCTTGCAATTTGATGAAGAACGGCCAGGTGGCGATGACCGCCATGGCCGCCCAAATCAACGGCGACAGAAACGGTCGCACGACCAAAAAGCAGGCGACGGTGAGGATGCCGATAAACAATACCGCCAGCGTGGTGCGGGTGAGGTTGGGCGAAGCTTGCGTGGTCATAGGTTGATTCAATTTCTCCGGCAAAAGCATGGCCGTTCCCGCGATGAGGTCAAGCGCGGGAAACTGCCGGCAAGGCCGTGCCCGTGGCGGAGAAACGGTTTTCGGTTAGAAGCGCAACGTCGCCCCCACCCCGAGGATCGCAGCCGGATCGTAATCGGTCGCATCAATTTCATTTCCCCCTTTGTTATCCACCCGCAATTTGCCACCAACAGCGACACCAAAAAAAACCGTTGAAATCCACCTTGGGACTGGCGTGCCAGGCAGCGCTCAAATAAATCGTGGTGGCTTCCTCCTGACCGACCCCGTCAATCGTGCGTCGGTGAATGCGGAATGGAACAGTAACATAGGCCTGATAGCCTACAATTCGAAAGCGTGATTGATGATACTGGCCACCCAAACCAAAATCCCATTCTTTATTGAAAATCCATTTCAGTTCCGCGCCATAACCGAATGTAGCCACATCCGTCAATCCGACATCGAGCCGCCAATCATCGGCAAATTTCCATTTGGCGGTGACCAGTGGCAATACGGAGGTGTCCTCCTCAATCTGGCTGGCGACCGCCAAGCCTGCACCCAGGCTTAATTCGTCATTGAGTTTGTAGCTGAAGCCCGCGAGCCCGCCGCCGGTGAGTCCGCGATTCAAACCGACCCCCGCTTCAGCCGAGGCCTTCAAAAAACCACCGGCATAACAAATCCAGTCATCGTTCACACGCCACTGCAAAATTGAGCCGGCCGAAAGCGTGTTGATGTGATCCCAATCCATCGGAATCCATGGAAACACCTTGTCGAAATTATAAGAATCAAATTCATATCGCAGCGTGGTCGTGAGAATCAATTGTTCGTTCAGGCGAACCGGCACACCAACCCCCAGCTTGACTCGCGTAATCGAAAAGTCTCCAGCCCGGTCCACATCCGTATTGAACTGCTCGGAAACACCCAGTGTCGCTGAAATCGGAAGCCGCGCAGAATTATCCGCCGCCGACTCCTGCGGCGCGGGCTTGGCCGCACCATTTTCCAGGCTCTCGACATCCTGCGCAAACGCCGACAGGCTAATGAGAGAAAGGCCAGCGAGCGCAATGCGGCAGTTCCATTGTTTTTTGACGAGATTGGTTTCCATTTTTATTCCGTTAGGTGTTAACCGTTAAATTTCCACCGACGATGACACCGCTTTATTCTTGGGGTTCCTTGTTCGTAGCGGAAGGCTGCTTGGAATACAACGAGACGAGACGGGAGATTAAAATCGCCACGAACAGCGTGCCGGTCATGGCTTCCGCCGCCGCCAGCATCCGCGCCACACCGGCCACCGGCGTGATGTCGCCATAGCCTACCGTGCTCAGGGTGACAAAGCTGAAATAGACGCTGGTAAAACTTGTCATTTCCTGCGGCGCTTCAATCCGTCCGTCAAAGAAAAAAGCCCCCGGCACCAGCCAGGCCACCAGCATGTAGGCAAACCCCCAGAGCAACCCCAGCAGCAAATACACGGAGATGCCCGCGCAGACGATCTCCCCGTCCACCCGGGGCGCCACGAGAATGAAGCGCATCAGTTGAATGATGATGAAGAGGATGAAAACCAGGATACAGGTCAGGAACCAAACCGGGGTGACCGTTTCCGGCCAGAAATGATTCAGCCACCTGCCCACCACCGTTGGCATCAAGATCAAGACCGCCAGCCAGAAGACCTGGCGCCGGTGTCCCACGGCCAATACCGCCGAGATCAAGGTTGCCGTCAGGAGGGAAGGTTCAATCAGCCGCCCGAGTTCGAACATCTGGGCAAACGGAGCCGCGATAAACAGCACGACCAAGCACACCAAAAAACCGGCCACGGAAAACCGGGAGATTCCCACCAAACTTTTTTGCGTCTTCATCGGAGCATTTGACATACTTCGCCGTCATTCATTATGGCTGGCGGCCGGCCTGCGCCTGAACTTCCTTCAGCAGGTCTTCATACGGCCCCTTGCTGAAGGAGTGAATCGGATGGAGTTCCTGAAACACCGGGTCATTATCCGCTTCCACGACCCAGGCCTGACAGCCCAGACGAATCAAGTCCGGCGTCTGTTGCCGGGCGGTGACAATGACTTTCACCGTGATGGGTCGGTCAAACAGGTAACTGCCATACGCCAGCTTGTCCAGGCTCGTGCCCGGCCGGGAATACGTGAATTGATTCGTCGCCGACAAGCCGCCCACGAACGCGTGCGCCGTGAACACATTCGTCACCGCCGCCTGCACGGCGGCCATCGGCCGGTTCACGATCTGCACCGACGCCAGGCTGCCCGGGGACGAATCATCGAAACTCTGGCACCCCGCCGCGCCCAAGCCAATCGCCGCCAACAAGGCCGCGAAACCCAACATGCGTTTGAAAAGATTCATAAAAAATTCCGAGCGACTTGCGATTGCCTCCCGCCGGTTTGAGAGTCGCGAAAAATGTTCTGGTTTTCCCCGCACCTGACAAGCAATTAAACCGCCGGTGCCGCCTGGACCAGCACCGCTTTGTTCTTCTTCAAATACGTCTCGATCGTCGCCTTGCCATTCACAATGTTCGGGACGCGCACGGCGTCCGGTTTGGCGAGCTTGTATTGCACGAGCATCGGTCCCACGCGGCCCACCTGCAGATTCAATTCGCCGATCCGCCAGACTTGGCCGGTAGCCAGCGCCGGCAACGGCTTCCGCTTTGGTCCCGCAGCTTTGGCTACTTTAATCGGCGGTGCTGCTTTAATTTTTCTCATACCCCAGTTTGTCGGGAACACGGCGAATAAACGAGTTAAATTCCTAAGCATAGCTGGCGCTGGAGGTTCATCTGGAAAACCCCAACACAACTTGACCGATTAAAGCGGCGCTCAGACTAAATCAATCTCCGCTTGCCAGCCGGATGATCCTCCAACCACAGCCCCCGATTTCCTCGCCGGCCAAATTTAGTTTTCAACCTTTGCATTCCCGTTACACTGGCGGCGATGCACTGGCTTGAGTCCCTCGACAAAGCGCTGTTTCATTTCATCAACAGCACACTCGCGAATCCGTTTTTCGACTGGCTGATGCCGGTCTTGAGCGGCAACGGCGTGCCGTGGCTGGCTGCCATCATCATTGCGGTCCCCTGCGTTTTGATCTGGGGTTCGACCCGGCTAAAACTCTGCGCCCTCATGCTGGTCTTGGTCGTTTCGATAGGCGACGGCCTGGTGATCAACACCGTTAAAAAATCTGTCGAGCGGCCGCGCCCCTTTGTCACCCAGCCTGATGCCCGCCTGTTCGGCGAAGTCGGCAAAGGCTATGTCCAACCGCTGCCCGATGGCTCGCTGCCGCCCAAGGCGAACCGGCGCAGCATGCCGTCCGCTCATTCGGCCAACTGGTTTGCGATGGCCACCGTCGCGTTTTTGTTTTACCGGCGCAGCGCGAAATTCATGTTTCCCCTGGCCGCCGCCGTGGCGTTTTCCCGCGTCTATAACGGCGTGCATTATCCCACCGATGTGACCGCCGGCGCGATTCTCGGCATGGGCTACGCCATCGCCCTGCTCATCGCAACGCAATCGCTGTGGAGTTTTTTCGGCAAAAGATTTTTCCCGGCATGGCATGAGCAATTGCCCTCGCTACTCAACCCAGCCCCCAGAGCCCAGACCCCAGACCGTTTCAAATCCGAAATCCGAAATCCGAAATCCGAAATCGAGTGGCTTCACCTAGGCTATTTCGTCATCGTCGTCGCGCTCATTGGCCGCTGGATTTATTTGAAAAACGGTCCGCTGGATTTGAGCGGCGACGAGGCCTACCAATGGACCTGGTCAAAGCATCTCGCGCTCTCGTATTACAGCAAGCCGCTCGGTATCGCGCTGTTCCAGAAGCTCGGCACGCTCATCGGCGGCGATACGACCTTCGGTGTGCGCTTCTGCTCGCCGCTGCTCGCCGCGATCATGGGCTTCATGATGCTGCGGTTTCTCGCGCGCGAAGCCGGCCCGCGCCTCGCGTTCTGGGTGCTCATCGCCACGCTCGCCACGCCGCTGCTGTGCGCCGGCTCGGTGCTGATGACCATTGATCCGCCGCTCGTCCTCTGCTGGATGTGGGCCACCATCGCCGGCTGGCGCGCGTTGCAACCAGATGGCAAAACGCGCGACTGGCTCATCGTCGGCCTCGCGATCGGCCTCGGATTTCTCTGCAAATACACCGCCGCCCTGCAACTCGTCTGCTGGGTGATTCTCTTCGCACTCATGCCGACCGCGCGAATACATTTGCGCAAACGCGGCCCGTGGCTTGCGCTCGGCGTCTTTGCCCTTTGCACGCTGCCGGTCATCATCTGGAATGCACAGCATGACTGGGTGACGATCACACACGTCAAAGCCAATGCGAAGCTCGATCAGGAATGGCATCCGACGCTGAAATACTTTGTGGAATTTTTCTTCGGTCAAGCGGGCTTCCTGAATCCCGTCTTCTTTTTCGCAATGATCTGGGCCAGTTTCGCGTTCTGGAAACGCCGCGCTGAAAAGCCGCTGTGGCTGTTTCTCGCCTGCATGGGCGCGCCGCTGTTTTATGGCTACTGGCTTTACAGTTTTCATTCCCGCGTGCAGGCCAACTGGCCCATCGCCGCCGTCCCGCCGTTGTTCTGTCTTGCCGCGTTGTATTGGCAGGAACGCCCCGTCGCCGCGAAACGCCTGCTCATTATCGGTCTGGTCATTGGCCTGCCGGTGGTGGCGTTGCTCCACGATACCGGTCTCACGAAAGTTCTCGTCGCGAAGCTGCCCGGCGACGTGGACATCGCCCACCGCACGGACGGCTGGCGCGAGACCGCGCAGGTGGTCGAAATTGAGCGCCAAAAATTCGACACGAACGCCTTCATCATCGCCGACGATTACGGCGCCACCGGGCTTTACTCGATTTACTCACCCGCCGCCCGCGCCGCCGTCGGTTCGCCGGAACCGCTCGTCTATTGTTTTCGCGGCAACCTGGCCGGCAACCAGTTTTATTTCTGGGACGAATACGATTATCAAAAATATCGCCACGGCCAAAACGCCATCTACGTGGACCACTTGGACGCCTACAAACCGGAACACGGCTGGCTCTGGAAATGGCTCCGCCGCGAGCCAATTGGTTACCGCGACCTCCCGCCAACCGACCGCTTGCCCAAACAACTCGCCGAACAATTTGAAACCGTCACCAACCTCGGCATTCGCGAGATCCCGATTCAAGACGGCCGCATTTTCCACCGCGTCCAGATCTTCGGCTGCTACGGCTTGAAATGAAGCCATAACCGCGAAACACACCAAGCACACGAAAGTTTTTCACGGAATGAAGCAACCGCAGCCGTCCGGCAATAAAACTGGAGCGCTGGCATCCTGCCGGCCTGTCCCTGACGCATCACCGGTTCTCGCCGGCAGGATGCCAGCGCTCCAGTTGTTTTAGATGCCGCAGAACGAAAACCTAATTTTGTGTCCCTTTCGTATGATTCGTGTATTTCGTGGTTAAAAATAAATGCCTTCGTCCCAAGAAATCTTCCTCCCCGTCCGCAACTACGACCTAGCCATCACGCTGGATTCCGGCCAGGTTTTCCGCTGGCAACGCGAAGGCGACGCTTGGACCGGCGTGCTCGGAAAACATTTTCTCCGGCTCACCCAAACCGCCGACGGCATCCGCGCCCAAGCCGCTGCACCCGAGGACGACTGGCAATTCCTCCGCGACTTTCTACAAAGCGACATTGAACTCGCCGCCATCCTGAAAACGTTTCCCGACGACGAACCCATGCGCGCCGCCGTCGCGAATTGCCATGGGCTCCGCCTGCTCCGGCAGGATCCATGGGAATGTCTCGCATCGTTCATCCTGTCATCCACCAAACAGATCGTCCAAATCCGACAAATCGTCTCGCTCTTGTGTGAACGCTTTGGAGAGCCATCAATGGGTGCAGGCCGCGCCTGCTTCCCCACGCCGCAACGTCTCGCCACCTGCACGGAAGCCGAGTTGCGCGAGTGCAAGATGGGTTTCCGCGCAACCGGCCTGCTCAACGCCGCGTGCCAGATCGCCGACGGCAAACTGGACTTGGAACATCTCCGCAGACTGGACTACACCGCCGCCCGCGCCGAACTGACGAAACTTCATGGCGTCGGCGGGAAGATTGCCGACTGCGTGCTGCTCTTCGGCTACGGCTTTGATTCCGCGTTCCCGGTGGACGTGTGGATCGAGCGCGCCTTGCAGGAACTCTATTTCCCCCGTCGCCGCGCCAGCGAAAAGCGTCTCCGCAAATTCGCCGCCACCCATTTCGGCCCGCACGCCGGTTACGCGCAGCAATATCTTTTCCATTACATGCGGACGAAATTGAAATAGCATTTTGCCGGAAATGAAAATTGACACCCTGCTCTCGCCACAGGAATTGCCCGCACTCGCCCACCGTGAGTTGAGCGGCACGGCGTGCGTGGTGTTCGACATCCTCCGTGCAACGAGCACGTTTGTCACCGCACTGCATCACGGCGCCGAGGCCATCATCCCCGTCAGCGAAATCGCTGAGGCCGTGGCCCTGCGCCAACAGCAGTCGGACGTTTTGCTTGCCGGCGAACGCGACGGGGTCCGCATCCGCGCGGCGCAATCGGGCGGCGTAGATTTTGATTTCGGCAATTCCCCGCGCGAGTTCACGCCGGACAAAGTGCGCGGCAAAACCATCGTCAGCACGACGACGAACGGCACGCGCGCCTTGCGGGCCTGCGGGGATGCCAAGATGATTTTGGCGGGATCGTTTTTGAACCTGTCGGCGACGGCAAAGTTTTTGACCAAGCTGCAGCCGGAAGAAGTCCTGCTGGTCTGCGCCGGCACGGGCGAAGGCGTGGCCTTGGAAGATGTGCTGGCAGCAGGCGCTTTGGCGGAGTTGTTGGCGGATGAGCAGTCCGATTCCACGCAGGTCGCCCGGCAGAGTTTTCTGCGATCAAAGCTGGATCTGGCCGCAGCCATCGCCAGTTCCACGAACGGACGGCGTTTATTCGGCATTCCTGAGCTGCGCGCGGACGTGGCGTTTTGTTCACAGCGCGATGTTTTCAACCTGATCGCCTTGATGGATGCCGGCGGCTCCTTGCGGCGGATGTAACCTTCGTGCTCCCAAAAACGCCGGACCGACAGCGACGTTCAATCCACATTCAGCTTCTGCAATGCTCGCCCTTCCCGCTTTTGGATGGTCGCTTCGACTTTCGGCACATACAACTGGGCCTCTGCCGGCAGGCGGGTGGCGATGCCTGCATAGTTCTTCGTTTTGTAACGCTGCAAAACCCTTTGCACCGTGCCCGGCCCACAGTTGTAAGCCGCCACAGCCAGCCGCCAGTCGCCGAATTGCTGGTGCAGCTGCCGCAGATATTTTGCCGCCGCGCGGGCCGATGGCTCCACCTGTTTGCGCTGGTCCAACGGCCACAAGCTCAAGCCCAGGTCTTTCGCCGTCGCCGGCATGATCTGGAACATTCCCAGCGCACCAGCCGGACTCCGGGCGCGCGTGTCGAAACCGGATTCCACTTCCGCCAGCCACACGAGTTCGTCTGGCACACGTTCGGCGGTGAAAATTGATTTCAATTTGGGCACGAACTTTTCCGCGCCCTTGGGCCACGGACGGGGCGAAACTTTTTTGATCCAGATTTCCTGTTCCGCCGCGAAGGATGGATTCATCTGAACCGGAGGCGGATTCGTTCCCGGCACCGGCTGGGGCGAAGGCGCGTTGGTTTTCAATTCCTCCGCCACGTCGAAATAATCCAGCCGCGCGCGCAGCCACGCGGCGTAGGGCTGGGTTTCCTCATGCGCTTCGAGCAGCGGCAAGGCGGTGTTGGCCGCGCCCTTCAACTGCGTTAGGTCCAGCACATAATCGCCTTGGAGAAATTCCTCGTAGCGGTTCAAGAAATTTTCAACCTGATCGCGGTCCACTTCCCCCAACGCCTGCAAAACATCGTCATCCAGATTTTCCTGTGCGAACTGCTGCGCAGCATCGAGCATCCCGCCCACGTCCACGTCCAGCGCCGGCTCATTTGTCTGCGCCCGCGCCATGGCGGCGGTCATCAGCACAATCAAAATCGCCACGGAAACTTTCATGTGCCCACTCTAATCCTTTCCCGCGCGAGTTCAAATGATGGATTGGCCACACTTGCCGCTTGCACCGCCTGCCTTCAGCTTTAACCTGTGGCATGGCTTGGTTCACTGACCGGCATTGCTTTTTGCTTGCCGTGACATTTTACGGTTTGAGCACGATCTATTCGGTTTTTCTCTGGCGCAAAGGATTCCGCCGGGACGAATGGGTCAATTACTTCCTCCTCGCCGGCGGCGTGGCGCTGCACACGCTCGCGATGACCAAGCGCGGCATGACGCTCCAAAGCTGCCCCGTCAACAATCTCTACGAAGCCACGACATTTTTGCTCTGGGCGCTCGGCCTCGCCTGCCTCGTCTATTCGCTGATGCCGCGCTTCAAATTTCTGGCCGCGTTCACCGCGCCCGTGCTGTTCACCGTCGGCATCTTCGCGCTGATGCCGTCGCTGGATCCGCCGCACGGGCCGAAGCCGGAATTTTCCGGGGCGATCCGCAGCCTGCACGCGGCGACCATCCTGCAATCGTATGGCGCCTTCGGCCTCGCGGCGGTGGCGGCGGCGATGTTTCTCATGCAGCGGCACGACCTGAAAGTTCACAAGCTCCGCGCCCTGCTCTCGCTGCTGCCGTCCATCCAGCGGCTGGAATTCATCACGTTCCGGCTGGTGGCGGTGGGTTTCGTTTTGCTCACCATCGGCCTCGCTGCCGGCTGGGAACTGCCGAGACATGCGGGCGAGCCCTATTTCTCGGACCCGAAGCTCGTTTGGTCCGCGCTGCTCTGGCTCGTGTATCTGGAAGCGCTTGTGGCCTATAAATTCTTCGGGCGATCAAGCCGGCGCTTTGCCATCGGCGTCATCATCGCGTTCGTGTTGTTGCTGCTGACCTTCGGATTGACCAACAAATTTTCGCCGATGCACCAGGACGACACCGCCCCGATGAGTGGCAGTCCGGCAACCGCGTCCATGGCTGACGCGTCGCCAGCCGCCACCCGTCACTTGTCACTCGTCACCCGCCCATGAGCGTCGTCGTCATTGGCTTGAGCCACCGTTCTGCCCCCGTGGCATTGCGGGAGCGCTTCGCCTTCGCCGGCGACAAGATTCCCCTCGCCTTGCAGGAACTGCGCGAGGCCGGTCTCGCCTCGGAAGGTGTGGTGCTGTCCACCTGCAACCGCGTGGAAATCTACGCCGTCACGCCGCTCGCACCGGCGGAAGCCTTCGCCAAAATAAAGCAATTCCTCATCGAACATCACGCCTATGACGGCGCGCTGGGTGATGAACTTTACACGATTGCCGAGCCACACAGCCTGCATCATCTCTTCAAAGTCGCGAGCGGGCTCGACTCGATGGTGATCGGCGAGACGGAGATTTTCGGCCAGCTCAAGCAGGCCTACGAACTCGCGTTTCAACACAAGCACACCGGCGCGCGGTTGAACAAGGCGTTCCAACGCGCATTCAATGTCGCCAAGCACATCCGCACCGAGACAAATATCCAGCGCGGCAGCGTCTCCGTGATGTCGGCGGCGGTGGAACTGGCGGAGAAAATTTTCACATCGCTCGCCGAGCACGAAGTTCTCGTCATCGGCGCCGGCGAGACCAGCGAGAAGACCGCCCGCGCCCTGCTCTCGCGCGGTGCCCGCGGCGTCGTCGTGACGAACCGTTCGCCGGAACGCGCCACCGCCCTCGCCGCCGAACTCGGCGGGCGCACCGTGCCATTCGCGCATTGGCCGGAGGAATTTGAGAAGATTGACATTGCCATCAGCAGCACCGCCGCCACGCAGCACCTGCTCGACCGTGCGGCGCTGGAGCCGTTGATGAAACGGCGTAAGCACCGACCATTGCTGCTAGTGGACATCGCCGTGCCGCGAGACATCGCGCCTGACGTGAGCGAACTGGACAACGTCTATCTCTATAACGTGGACGATCTCCAAAGCATCGCGAACGATTACCTGAAGCTGCGTCAGGAGGAAGTCGTCCGCTGCGAAAAAATCATCGCGGAGAAAGTCGCGGCGTTGCTGGAGGCAAACAGATTTTCAATTGCCGATGGACACAGATGAGCACGGATGCTTGACGTGAACCGTGCGAATTTTCACTAAATGAATTCGTGTTAGTTCGCGCAATTCACGTCAGAGTGCCGAATCTTCGGCCACACACACCAAAATTTGCGACGACAAAGGCAAATTACGTCTGCCATGTTTCCTTTTCATCCGGGTTTATCCGTGTTTATCTGTGGCTAAGAATTTATGGCTGAAAAACCGATCATCATCTGCACGCGCGGCAGTGCGCTGGCGCTGGCGCAGTCGAACATGATTGCCGCGCAATGTCGCGCGGCGTTTCCCGAACTGAAGTTCGAGTTGCAGATCATCAAGACCACCGGCGACAAATTGCAGAAGGCCTCGATGGCCAAGACCGATCCCAGCCTGCCGAAAGGCCTCTTCACCAAAGAACTCGAAGTCGCGATGCTCAACGGCGAAGCCGATCTCGCCGTTCACAGCCTGAAAGATTTGCCCACCGAACTGCCCGAAGGCCTCATCCTCGCCGCCACGCCGCTGCGCGAAGACGTCCGCGATGTGCTCATTTATCGTGCACCCGGTGGCAGCAAGCGCGGGTTTCCAGCTGGTCTAAAGATAAAAGATTTTCCTCAAGGCGCGACGATTGCCACCAGCAGCACGCGGCGGAAGCAGTCTCTGCTCGCGCTGCGGCCAGATCTAAACATCGTGGAGATTCGCGGCAACGTCGCCACACGCATGCAGAAGGTCGCCGACAAGGCGGAAGTGGATGCGACCATCCTCGCGCTCGCGGGCCTGACGCGGCTGAAATTCAAGATCAATACCGACGGCACCATCAGCGGCGACGCGGTGCCAGCGGGATTGCTCGCAACGGTTATCAGTTTGGACGAAATGCTGCCTTGCGTCGGCCAAGGTGCGATTGGGATCGAGACGCGGGCGAACGATGAACGCATCGCGAAGATTTGCGCTCGACTGAATCATCCCGAAACCTTTCAAGCCGTGACTGCCGAACGAGCGTTCTTGCGCGGCATGGGGGGCGGCTGTCAAAGCCCTGTGGGTGCGCACGCGACCATTGCCGGAGATACGATTGAACTCAAGGCGATTTCCTTCCGCGATGCCACCGTGAAGCGCGGCGAAGCGAAACGTCTGGTGGCCGAAGCGGCGGCATTGGGCGAACAGATTGCGGCGCAGTTGAGATAATTTTAATTCGCAAAACAAAAACGGCGCGAACTTTCGTTCGCGCCGTTCGTATTAAACGATTGAATTATTTCTTGGCCTTCTTGGCACCGGGCGTGGGCACGGTGGCAATGGTCTGCAGGATGCGGCCCGCAATCTTGTAGGGGTCGCCCTGGGAATTCGGACGGCGGTCTTCGAGATAACCTTTGTAGCCGTTGTTGACGAAGCTGTGCGGGACGCGCACAGACGCGCCGCGGTTGGCCACGCCGTAGTTGAACTTGTCGATGGACTGGGTTTCATGCAGGCCGGTGAGGCGCAGATGATTATCCGGTCCGTAAACGGCGATGTGTTCGTTCTTGTATTTGTCGAACGCGGCCATGAGGGCTTCAAAGTAGTCCTTACCGCCGACTTCGCGCAGGTAGGTGGTGGAGAAGTTGGAGTGCATGCCGGAGCCGTTCCAATCCACGTCTTTGCCGAGGGGCTTGCAGTGCCAGTTCACGTCCACGCCGTATTTTTCGCAGAGGCGCATGAGGAGGTAACGGGCGACCCAGACCTGATCGGCGGCGTTCTTGGAGCCTTTGCCGAAGATCTGGAACTCCCACTGGCCCTTCGCGACTTCCGCATTGATGCCTTCGTGGTTGATGCCGGCGTCCAGGCAGAGGTCGAGGTGCGTGTCCACGATTTCGCGGGCGATGCAGCCAACGTTCTTGTAGCCGACGCCGGTGTAGTATTCACCCTGCGGATACGGGAAACCGGAATCCGGGAAGCCGAGGGGCTTGCCGTCTTTGTAGAGGAAATATTCCTGTTCAAAACCGAACCAGGCGCCGGGATCATCGGGAATGGTCGCGCGGCCGTTGGACGGATGCGGGGTTTTGCCATCCGGCATCATGACTTCGCACATGACGAGCACGCCGTTTTTCTTGGTGACGTCGGGATAGACGGCCACGGGCTTGAGCATGCAGTCGGAACTGCGGCCTTCGGCCTGACGGGTGGAGCTGCCATCGAAACCCCACATCGGGAGTTCTTCCAGCTTGGGGAATTTCGCAAATTCTTTGACTTGGGTTTTGCCGCGGATGTTGGCGACGGGTTCATAACCGTCCAGCCAGAGGTATTCGAGTTTGTATTTGGCCATGTGAGTGGTGATGTTTGTTGTCAGTTTAAAAACAGTTCCATTTGCCAAAGGCGTTGCGGCGTTTGGCGGAACCTGTGTGCGGGGTTTTTAGCAGGGCGGGTGCCATATCGCAAGGATTTTACCGGCTCGGGGGGAAATAAAGGGGTTTGGACCGCAAAAAAATATTCGCCACGCGATCGACCGGCAACGAATTGGCTTTTTTTAGCCGCACTGGGCAAAATGCAGCGCAATCCGCTTTGCATCGGCGACCGGATGCGCAATCATGAAGCGCAATCGCGGTTGCGATTGCCACCGCATGATCAAAGTCAAAGACACGCTCCGTGCTACCGTCCATCTCTCCTTTGATGGCCGGGTGTTTAAGACTTACCATGCCGCCAACGCATTGGAGCGTTTCGACAATGAAGTGCGCGTGCTGAAACATCTCGAGGCGCGCGGTTGTCCGTTCGTGCCACGCCTGCTGGAGGCGGATCGCGAAAAAATCCGCATCATCACCACCAACTGCGGCCAGCGGGTGCAACAGCTCGACGACAAGCGGCGCGACGAGATCTTTGCCGAGCTGGAAAAATACGGGGTGCGGCATGACGACGTGGACATCCGCAACGTGACGTATCGGTTTTCCGACGGCCGCTTCTGTATCATTGATTTTGAGTTTGCCACCATCCTCCCCGACGCTGAAACCAAGCCACAATGAAGCCCAAGCGACCAAGCAAATCCAAAAAATCCATGGCGTTGAAATGGTCCGGCTGGACGGACGTGGGCAAAGTGCGGAAGAACAACGAGGATTCCTTTCTCGGCCTCCGCTTTGACGCGCACGAAATCCAGCGGCTCGGGAAATTCGGCGAGGCCTCGACGGAGAAACATGATTTTACCTTTGCCGTGTGCGACGGCATGGGCGGCGCGAAAGCCGGCGAATATGCCAGCCAGATCGCCGTGGACAAGATCACCACGCTGTTGCCGCGCGCGTTCCAGCAATCGGCCAGCGGCATCCAGGCCGGTTTTCAGGACGTATTGACGGAACTTTACACGCAAATTCACAAGGCGTTGGTGTATCTCGGCAGCGCCTACGATGAATGTCACGGAATGCAGACGACGATGAGCCTGTGCTGGTTCACGCCCGGCTGGATGTATTTCAGCCACATTGGCGACAGCCGGATTTATCACCTGGCCAAAGGGAAAAAGGCGCTGATGCAGTTGACGCAGGACGATACGCATGTCGGCTGGCTGTTCCGCAACGGCCAAATCAAGGAGCACGAAGCCCGCACGCACCCGCGCCGGAACGTGCTGCAAAAGGCGCTCGGTGGGGCCAATCAATTCGTGGATCCCCAGGTGGGCGCAGTGGCTTACGAACGCGGCGATATTTTTCTGCTTTGCTCCGATGGTTTGACCGAAGGCCTTTACGATCATGCCACCGTGGATCTGCTCCGCGCGACGGCCAAGGCACCGGATGCCGGCGCCGCCAAAGCCCTGGTGGAAGCCGCTGTCCGCGCTGACGGACGAGACAACACGACGGCGCTCGTGGTGCAGGTGATTTAAAAATATAAACGGCGGGCGACTTGCGTCGCCCGCCGTGCGATTCAGACCATCGGATTAACTGCCGTGGTAGCCTTCTTCGCCGTGTTCGGCCACGTCGAGACCGGCCATTTCCACTTCTTCCGTCGGCCGGAGACCGACCAGCAATTTGGTGATGTAAGCGGCAATGATGGTGCCGACCACCGCGAGCACAATCGTGATGCCGACCGCCTTCAACTGTTCAATCACCAGCGGATGACCGAGCTTGGCCACGTCGGGAACGTAAGAGTTAACCGACTTATCAGCGAGGATACCGGTGAGGATTGCACCCAGGGTGCCGCCCACGGCGTGAACGCCGAAAGTGTCCAGCGCGTCGTCATACTTGAACAACGGCTTGAGCCAGGTCACGGCAAAGAACGGAATGATGCCAGCGGCAACACCGATGATCATCGCACCGTTGGTGTTCACCCAACCGCAAGCAGGTGTGATCACCACCAGGCCGGCCACCGCGCCGGAGCAGAAACCCAGCACGCTGGGCTTGCCTTTGATAAGCCATTCGGTCAAAGCCCACACGAAGGAGGCTGTCGCCGTCGCCAGCGTTGTGGTGGTGAAGGCGCTGCCCGCCACACCGTCCGCGCCGAGTTCGGAGCCGGCGTTGAAACCATACCAGCCGACCCAGAGCATCGCGGTGCCGATCATACAGAGCACCATGCTGTGCGGGGACATGTTTTCCTTGCCGAAGCCGATGCGCTTGCCAAGGATGAGGCAGAGGATCAGGGCCGACCACCCGGATGACATGTGCACCACCGTGCCGCCGGCGAAGTCAATCGCCTTGATCTTGGAATCGGCATTGAACGCACCGTTCATCAAACCGGTGCTGCCCCAGACCATGTGGGCGAGCGGGAAGTAAACAATGAACATCCAGAGGGCGATGAACACCAAGATCGCCTTGAACTTCATGCGTTCGGCAATCGCGCCGACGATCAGCGCCGGGGTGATGATCGCAAAGGTCAACTGGAACATGGCAAACACGTCGAGCGAAACCCACGGCGGCGAAACGCCACCGACGGCACCGCCCACGTCCTTGAAAAAGGCATAGGTTTTAATGTCGCCCAAAATGGCGGTCAAACCGCCGGAGCCGGGCGCGAAGCACAAGCTGAAGCCACAGATCCACCAGAGGATCGTGACCAAGCCGGTGATGCCCAGACATTGCGCCATCACGGAAAGCACGTTTTTCCGGCGGACCAAGCCGCCGTAGAATAGCGCCAGACCCGGCAGAGTCATGAACAACACCAAGGCGGTGCAGACCATCATCCAGGCGTTGTGACCGGGGCCAGGGCTGCCGGCCAGCTTGCCGGTGGCACTGGGCAATCCGCTGTTCATGATATAGGCTTCCAAGTCAGCCACGCGTTGATCCACAGTCACGGGGGCTGCCGGGGCTGCCGCAGCCGTCGCGGTTGGCGCCGCCATGGCGTTCGTGTCATCCGCGCGGAGTGACAGCGCGCTAAAGGCGGTGCCGGCGATCAAAGCAAGGGTAAGGAGATATTTTTTCATGTTCGTAGTATCGAGTAAGGTTCGTTTGGGTTTTGGTTAGAGGGCCGAATCACCTTTTTCGTCAGTGCGGATGCGGATGGCTTCTTCGACGGTGGAGACGAAGACTTTGCCGTCGCCGATTTTACCCGTCTTGGCGGCCTTCACAATGGCGCCAATCGCCGCGTCCTTCTGCCCGTCGGCGAGGACGAGTTCGATTTTGATCTTCGGCAGGAAGTCCACGGTGTATTCGCTGCCGCGATAGATTTCGGTATGGCCCTTCTGGCGGCCGAACCCCTTGACCTCGCTGACGGTCATGCCTTCGATGCCGATTTCGCTGAGGGCATCTTTCACCTCTTCGAGTTTGAACGGTTTGATGATTGCTTCAATTTTTTTCATTTTATTGGTTTATTTGTGTGCTCGTCCGGCCAACTACAGATTGGCGCATGAGGCTTTAGCAACGGCGATGCCAACCAAAATCCGCGACCGTCGAAAAACGATTTTCCCCTTATTTTACAATAGCTTTAAGCGAAGTGATTATTTTTGGACAGCAACCGGAGAGGGTTCGTTTGCGGCTTTTTATCCACGTAAAGAAATATTCGCCAGCCATGCATCAGCACCAAAACCAGGTAAAAACACCTTGGGGAGAACAGGACCGGCTGTGTCAGCGAAACTGCCGGCAGTTTCTTGAATCATTCGAAGGAAAAAAAGTGGTCGGAGCGACAGGAATCGAACCTGCGACGTCTTGGTCCCAAACCAAGTGCTCTACCAGGCTGAGCTACGCTCCGATACCGACAAGATCAAAGTTCCGGCAGATTTGCCTGGTCGGGCCGCAAGCCAAAACGATGACCGCCACATCTTGCCCGATTCGAAATGAAGGGCAATGCAATTCGTTGGCACACCACGCCGACGGTTTTACAAAATGCGACTTGGCTTTGACAAAAAAAGAGAAGTTGGCGGGCGGCGGGCGGCCTACTTTAGCTTCAAGAATTAACCGGCAGCCACCAAACCATAAATGGAAACGCCCAGTCCTTAACCAAGCGCACGAACGATCTGCATGGCCATGAAAAAATCCCCCGTATTTAAAACCCTCGACGGCTGCGAAGCCGCCGCCTACGTCGCCTACCGTCTCAACGAGTCCATGGCGATCTATCCAATCACCCCGTCCTCACCCATCGCCGAGTGGTGCGATCAATGGGCGTCGGAAGGCAAAAAAAATCTCTGGGACACCCAGCCCGCCATCGTGGAAATGCAAAGCGAGGGCGGCGCGGTTGCCGCCGTTCACGGCATGCTCCAAACCGGCTCCATCAGCACAACGTTCACCGCGTCGCAAGGTTTGCTGCTAATGATACCGAACATGTTCAAGTTCGCCGGCGAATTGCTCCCGACCGTTTTCCACGTCACCGCCCGCACGGTGGCGACGCACGCACTCTCCATCTTCGGCGATCACAGCGACATCATGGCCTGCCGCTCGACAGGTTGGGGCATGCTCGGCGCAGCCTCAGTGCAGGAGACGATGGATTTCGCGCTCATCTCGCAGATTGCGTCCTGGCGCTCGCGGCTGCCGTTCATCCATTTCTTCGACGGCTTCCGCACGTCACACGAAGTTTCTAAAATCGAAATGCTCGACGAAGCCGTCATGCGCGCGCTGGTGGACGAAAAAATCATCGCCGAGCTGCGCGCCCGGGGCATGACACCGGACAAACCGGTGCTGCGCGGCACGGCGCAAAATCCCGACGCCTTCTTCCAAGGCCGCGAAGCGACGAATCTCATTTACGCCGAATGTCCGAACATCGTCCAAAAAGTCATGGACGAATTCGCCGCGCTCGTCGGCCGCAAATACAATCTCTTCGATTACGTCGGCTCGCAAAATGCGGAACGCGTCATCGTGCTGATGGGTTCCGGCTGCGAAGCCGCGCATGAAGCCGTCGAGGCGCTCGTCGCCCAAGGCGAAAAGATCGGCCTGCTGAAAGTGCGCTTGTATCGTCCGTTCGACGGCAAACGCTTCGTCGCTGCCCTGCCCGCTTCGGTAAAATCCATCGCCGTGCTCGACCGCACAAAGGAACCCGGCGCCACGGGCGAACCGCTTTATCAGGATTGCGTCACCGCGCTCATGGAAGAGATGACGTCGGGCCGCTCGCATCTGAAAGTGCTGCCCCGGATGTTCGCGGGCCGCTACGGCTTGTCCTCCAAGGAATTCACACCCGCGATGGTGAAGGCCGTGTTCGACAATCTTTCCGCCGCGATGCCGAAAAATCATTTCACCGTCGGCATCAACGACGACGTGTCGCACACCAGCCTGACTTACGACGCGAACTTTTCCACCGAGCCAAAGAATGTGGTCCGCGCGCTGTTCTACGGCCTCGGCGCGGACGGCACTGTCGGCGCGAACAAAAATTCCATCAAGATCATCGGCGAGGAGACGGAGAATTATGCGCAAGGCTACTTCGTCTATGACTCCAAGAAGTCCGGCTCGATGACCGTCTCGCATTTGCGCTTCGGCCCGCAGCCAATCCGCTCGACGTATCTCGTCACCAGCGCCAACTTCGTCGCGTGCCACCAAACCAGTTTTCTCGAACGCTACGAAATGCTGCGCAGCCTGGTGCCGGGTGGAACCTTCTTGCTCAACACGCCGTATTCAGAAACCGAAGTCTGGTCCAAGCTTCCGACGCCGGTGCAACAAAGTTTGCTGGAGAAGAAGGCGAAGTTCTTCGTGATCGATGCCACCAAAGTCGCGCGCGACAGCGGCATGGGCGGGCGCATCAACACCATCATGCAGGTCTGCTTCTTCGCGTTGTCAGGCGTGTTGCCCAAGGACGAGGCGATTGACGCCATCAAAAATTCCATCAAGAAAACCTACGGCAAAAAAGGCGACGAAGTCGTGAAGATGAATCTTCAAGCCGTGGACAACACGCTCGCGCATCTGCACGAAGTTTCCGTGCTGAACAACAAGTTGAACGGCGCGGGCGCTTTGCTGCCGCCGATTTCGCCGAATGCGCCGGACTTTGTCCGCAATGTTCTTGGCAAACTCGCTTCCGGTTTTGGCGACGAACTGCCGGTGAGCGCGTTCCCGAACGAAGGCTCGTTCCCGACCGGCACCGCGCAATACGAAAAACGCAATCTCGCGCTGGAGATTCCGGTGTGGGACGAGAAGACATGCATCCAATGTTTGAAATGTGTGGCGATCTGCCCGCACGCCACCATCCGCGCAAAGGTTTATGACGCGGCGGATTTGAAGGACGCACCGGCGACATTCAAGTTTACCGACGCCCGCGTGCCCGAATTCAAGGGCATGAAGTTCTCGCTGCAAGTCGCGGCCGAGGATTGCACCGGCTGCACCATCTGCGTGGAAGTTTGCCCGGCCAAGAACAAGACCGAGTCGAAACTCAAGGCCATCAACATGCGTCCACAGGCACCATTGCGCGCGGCGGAGCACGATAACTGGAATTTCTTCCTTACGCTGCCTGAATTTGATCGTCGTAAAATCAAGACGGCCACGCTACGTCAGCAACAGATTCTTCAACCGCTCTTCGAATTCAGCGGCGCGTGCGCCGGCTGCGGCGAGACGCCTTACATCAAGATGCTGTCGCAATTGTTCGGCGACCGCGCGGTCATCGCCAACGCCACCGGTTGTTCCTCGATCTACGGCGGCAACCTCCCGACGACGCCTTACACGAAGAACGCCCAGGGCCGCGGCCCGACCTGGTGCAATTCGCTGTTCGAGGATAACGCGGAGTTCGGCCTTGGCTTCCGCGTCTCGATTGACAAGCAAAAGGAATTCGCCGAGGAACTCGTCAAGAAACTTGCGCCGCAACTCGGCGACAGTTTCATCAACGAAATCCTGCTTGCCGACCAAAGCGACGAGGCGGGCATTTACGAGCAACGCGAGCGCGTCGCCGCGTTGAAGGAAAAACTGGCCAAGCTCACCGAAATGCCGGAAGCAAAACAATTGCTCGGCCTCGCCGACCAGCTCGTGAAGAAGAGCGTCTGGATTGTCGGCGGTGACGGCTGGGCTTACGACATCGGCTACGGCGGTTTGGATCACGTGCTCGCCAGCGGCCGCAAGGTCAACGTGCTCGTCATGGACACGGAAGTTTATTCCAACACCGGCGGCCAGATGAGTAAATCCACACCGCGCGGTGCGATTGCGAAATTCGCCGCCGGCGGCAAACCGGCTGGCAAGAAAGATCTAGGCCTGATTGCGATGAGCTACGGCAATATCTACGTCGCCAGCGTCGCGCTCGGCGCGAAGGATGAGCAGACGCTCAAGGCGTTTGTCGAAGCCGAGTCGTATCCCGGTCCGTCGCTGATCATCGCTTACAGTCATTGCATCGCCCACGGCATCGCGCTCGATGCGGGCGTCGGCGCAAAGCAACAAAAGCTGGCGGTCGAATCCGGCCAATGGCTGCTGTATCGCTACGACCCACGGCGCGCGGAACGCGGCGAGAATCCGCTCCAGATTGATTCCGGCGCAGCTAAATCACAAGTGAAGGATTTCATGATGACGGAAAACCGGTTCAAGATGCTTACCAAGAGCAAACCGGACGACGCGAAAAAATTCTTCGCGCAATCGCAATCCGACGCCGACCGGCGCTGGAAGTTCTACCAATTCATGGCGGCGCGCGATACCAAGACGGAAGGCGTAGCGGCAACACCGAAACCGGCATCCACCGTCGAAGCCTGAAACTAAATTAAAACTGGAGAAACATTATGGATCTCACCACAACTTATCTAGGTCTAAGACTGCGGTCGCCGCTGGTCGTTTCGGCGTCGCCGCTGTCCGAGGACGTGGACAACATCAAACGCATGGAGGACGCCGGCGCGTCGGCGGTGGTGCTGTATTCGCTGTTCGAGGAACAGTTACGCCACGACCGTTTGGAGCTGCATCAAAATTTGCAGCAGGGCACGGAGAGCTTTGCCGAGTCCCTGACTTATTTCCCCGAGCCGGATGAATTCCGCCTGGGGCCGGAAGAATATCTCAAACACATTGCTGACGCGAAAAAGGCGTCGAAGATTCCCATCATCGCCAGCCTGAACGGCTCGTCGGTCGGCGGGTGGACGGAATACGCCAGGCAAATCCAGCAGGCCGGCGCGGACGCGTTGGAGCTGAACATTTACAGCATTCCCACGGACATGGAAATGTCCGGCGAGGTCGTCGAAGATAACTACCTGAATATTCTCCGAGCGGTGAAGTCCAACGTGACGATTCCTGTGGCGGTGAAGTTAAGCCCGTTCTTCAGCAACTTTGCCAACATGGCCAAGCGCTTCGACGAAGCGGGCGCGAATGGGCTGGTGTTGTTCAACCGGTTTTACCAGCCGGACATCGAACTGGAATCGCTGGAAATCAAACCGAATCTGTTATTAAGCACGCCGATGGCCATGCGCCTGCCGTTACGCTGGATCGCCCTGCTCCACGGCAAATTGAAGGCCAGCCTCGCGGCGACCAGCGGCATTCATCGCGCGTCGGATGCGTTGAAGATGCTCATGGTCGGCGCGGATGTGACGATGCTTTGCTCCACCATCATCCGGCACGGTGCGCCGCAGATCGGCATGATGGAACGCGACATGGTGGATTGGCTGGAGGAACACGAATACGAATCCGTCAGCCAGTTGAAGGGCAGCTTGAGCCAGAAAAATTGCGCCGAACCGGCGGCCTTCGAGCGCGCCCAATACATGAAGGCGCTCACGGGCTTTGTCATGCCGCGCACTTGAGAGTCGCGGTTATATTTCGTCCGGCGACAGGCCGATGCCGACGATGCTGCACGCTTGGACCACGTTGAGGCCAAGCTTCTCCGCTGCGGCCAAAACCTCGTCTGATTCCGTTCCCGGATTCAACCACAGTTCGTCACAGCCGCGCGCAGCGATGGCGGGCAACTCTTTCAACAGGACGGGCGGCGGCAGATAGACGCTCACGAGATGCGGGCGCACGGGAACTTCCGCAATGCTTTTGAACGCCGGCACGCCTTCGATCTGCGGTTCTTTCGGGTTCACTGGATAAACGGTCCAGCCTTGCCAGACAAAAGCCCGCACGGCTTTGTTGCCAAATTTTTTACGGTCGGAGGAAGCACCAACAATCGCAATGGACGTCATAAATCAGGATTTGTGGCAGAGATTCTGAAGGGCCGACGGCAGGTCGGGGAATCGAAAGGGAAACTCGATCTCGCCAAAGCGGCTGGGCGAACAGCGCTGGCTGATCAGCCCCAGGGACGGTTCGCCGCGCATTAACAACGCGCCGAGCCTTACGGCAAATTCCGGCACGCGCGGACTCCACGGCCGGTGCAACGCGTGACGCAGTTCGCGCATGAATTCCTCATTCGTCACCGGGTTCGGAGCCACCGCATTGAACGGGCCGGACAGCCGTTCATTTTCCACCGCCGCGACAAACATCTGCACCAAATCGGCGACGTGAATCCAACTGATATATTGCCGGCCGCTGCCGACCGTGCCGCCAAGGAACAAGCGCACCAGCGTCGCCAGCACCGGGAGCGCGCCGCCGTCGCGGCCCAGCACGAAACCAATGCGTAAGGTGACCTTCCGGAGGGTGGGCGGTTTGACGAAATTTTTGGCGTAATCGCTGGTGCCTTCCCAATCCTGACAGATTTTGGCGAGCGCATTGGTGCCGTTCGGAGCGGATTCATCGCATAGCTTGTCCCCGGTGTCGCCGTAATAACCCACGGCGCTGGCCTGCACCCAGACCTGCGGCGGAGTTTTTGCATGCATAATGCCGGCCGCGATGGCAAAAACCGAATTCACCCGCGAAGCATGGATTTCCTGGAGATTTTTCTTCGTGTGCGGGCAGTTGATATTTTTTCCGGCTAGATTGATGACAGCCTCGGCTCCATCAAGATATTGCACCCATTCACCAACGTGTTCGCCATTCCAGGCGACTTCCTGAACGCCGTCAGATCGTTCGTGGGGCATGCGTGTCAGCACGACCACGGCATAGCCGCGTTCGATGAATTCGCGCGCCAGCGCCGTGCCAATGAAGCCACTGCCGCCGGCGATGACGATTCGTTTTGCCTCAGTCATGGACGGCAGATTAACGACTCGGAGGCCGTCAATCCAGCCGCTTCATGTGAGAACCGGATGAAAAATTTGACTGCCGAACGAAAGTCGCGGCAGTTGAACGAAGCGAAACTTGAGGGATGGCTTACTTCCTATTGCCCGGATTGCCGGGACTGGTGCCGGGGCCGTCGTTGACGGGAGGATTGCCCGGGGGCTGCGGATCCACGCCATTGCCCACGCCGTTGTTTCCTTTGGTGGGAGAGACAAAATCTTCCGGTTTCACGACGATGGTCGCACCGCTGGCTTTGAAGGTCTGGGCGTTTTGCTTAACGGTATTCACGTCAGCTATCAGGTTCTGAAGAAAACCCGTGGAGGTCGGCACGACTGTTCCGGTGGCGGGATTGAAGGTGTAGCCTTGCGGAATGCTGACTTTCACCGAGCCTTTGTTGCCAGGCAGATTGTAATTGATCGAAACTTGGCCGCTCAAAACCGTCACGGCCCCGTCCGCATTGATGACGTATTCGGTGCCGACAATCGTCGCCACCCCTTCGCGCATGGCGATATCAAAATGCGACGGCACGGCCAGCTTGCGTTGGGAGCCGATCACGGAGCCTTTCAACAGCTTGAGCGAGGTTTCGGTCATGATCTGCTCGCCAGCTTTCTGCTTGTTCAGTTTGACCAGCTTGAGGGTCGTGTCCGGCAGCATCCGCAGCACGGTGCCGCTGTCTTGCAGGATCAAATCTACCGTGGCATCGGCATCCGTTTTTAATATCGAGCCGGGAGTGGTTAAATCGCCGGCATGAAGCGGATGAAATACCACCGCGTTGGTGGAACACGTCGCATGGCCGTTCACGGACTTGATGATGACTCGGGCAGAAGATAGTTCGGCTCGCAAGGAAATGGCTGTGGCAAAAACCACCATTCCCAAGCCGAAACATCCCCACCGCTTGATGGCCGAAGAAAAAATTTTCATAACACACCTATCTGATTAAGTTCTAAAGTGATTTAGCTCCCAACTTGGACTAAATGCAAGTGCCTGACGGAAGATATTGGTGCATGTTTGGTCCTGGACCATGCACTCTTGGGACATGACCCTGCCAAGTCAAAACCTTAAAATCATTGAAGCCCAGCGAGAAGGTCGATTTTCGGGACAGAAGCATCCGATAGCGGATTTTTGGAAAAATCACCAGCCTCCAAGCGCTCATGCCAGTCGGCAATCAAAGCCAGAACGGCAACCAGGTTCAGGTGTTCGTGGCCTCCGGGATATTTTTCCAAGTTCGTCCGCGCCAATTTGAACAACGCCGCTGCAGGACGCAGGCGGTTCTTTTGCAGATGCACGAAAGCGCCGGCCAGTTGAATCAATCCCTTGTAGAAATTCCCATTCACGCCGTGACGATCCGGCAACCACAAATCCTCAAGAATGTCGTGCGCCTCGTAAAATTTTTGCTGGTTGAACAGCGCAAAATACCCGGCATACCGCGGGTCCACCCCATCCGCCGAGAATTGCCGGGCCAGTTCTGCGATGCGTTCATGTTTGTTCACGCCGGCAGTTTAAGAACAAAGCCCGCCGCCGAAAGCCCAAAGTCGCGGGACTGAAATTGACTTTACCGCGAGGCTGCGACACTCTGCTCGCATGTCGAAACCTGCATTAGGACGCGGTCTGGGCGCACTTTTGGCCGGCAGTCCTGCAACCACAATTCCGGCCCCGGCTCCGGCGGCGGCACCCGTCGCCGCCCCGGCTCCGCTGCCCGATTCGCGCGAACGCGTCCAGCGCGTGCCGCTCGATCGTATCCGCCCGTCCGCCATGCAGCCGCGCAAGAACTTTGCCGATGACAACCTGAAGGAGCTGGCTGATTCCATCCGCGAACAAGGCATTATCCAGCCGCTCATCGTCCGCGAACGCAACGGCTACTTCGAACTCATCGCCGGCGAACGTCGCTGGCGAGCCTCGCAGTTGTTGAAGCTGCCTGAAGTTCCCATCATCGTCCGGGAGGCCGATGACCGTTCCGTGCTGGAACTGGCGCTCATCGAAAATCTGCAGCGCGAAAACCTGAACGCTATTGAAGAAGCGCTCGGTTACTCGCAGCTCGCGGAACAATTCCAACTCACACAGGAAGAAATCGCTGTCAAAGTCGGCAAAAGCCGTGCCGCCGTGGCGAACGCGACGCGCTTGCTCAAGCTGCCGTTGCCCGTCCAAGGCTACATCCGCGAAGGCCGCATGTCCGTTGGCCACGCCAAGGTGATTCTCGGCCTCACCAGCGAGCGCGATCAAAACCTCGCCGCCGAACGCGTTATCAAGGACGGCTTGAACGTCCGGCAGACGGAAGGCTTGATCGCCAAGCTGCAAACGCGTGACCATAAAATTTCCGGCGACACCGCCAAAACCAAGGCCATTGTGCCGGTGGATTCCAACATCGCGCGGCTCGAGGAAAAACTGCGCGAGAAGTTCGGCACGAAAGTTCATTTGAAATACGCCCACGGCAAAGGCGCGGTGGAAATTTCATTCTTCAGCGATGACGACTTGCAGCGCGTCCTCGAAGTTCTTCAAATCAGTGCGGACTGACGCGTGGCGAGTGACGGATGACAAGTGACATGGCGCGTTTAACCTGACATGGCAACGGCATATACAACCTCTCCTCAAGACCGGCTGGAATCGTTCGGCATTTACCAGCTTGCCCGGCAGTTGTTTCAGGACTTCTGGCCGGACTCGGAAATTTTAGGGAAAGACTATCGCGGACGTGAACTGGTGAAACAGCAGGTTCGCAGTCTGGATTCCATTTGCGCGAATATTGAGGAAGGTTTCGGCCGTGGTTTTGGCAAGGAACTGCCGCAGCATTTGAAAATCGCTCGTGGCGAAGCGCGTGAAAGCCGGGGTCGTTATGCCCGTTGCAACCACCTGCTTCCAGCCGACCTCATTAACCAAAGACACGCCACACTTGATCACATCATCGGCGGTCTGACCAATACCATCAACACCATCGAATCCAAACAAAAGCGCACCGCGAGTGCGCCAGCCCCTCGTCACCCGTCACCCGCCACCCGTCACACTCAATGATTTTAGAAATCGTCAAATACGGTCATCCCGTGCTCCGCAAAAAAGGCGAGCGCATCGAAAGCATCACGCCCGAAATCAAAAAACTCATCGCCGACATGTTCGACACGATGAAGGAAAACCACGGCGTCGGCCTTGCAGCCCAACAGGTCGGCGTGGCGAAACAGCTCACGGTGATTGACGTGCGCGAGATCACGGATCGTCCGTCCACTTTGGAACTCGACGGCAAGCCGGCGGATGTTACCAGCATCATGCCGCTCGTCCTCATCAATCCCCTCGTCACTCCAGCCGGCGACGCGGTGAGCGGCGGCGAAGGCTGCTTGAGTTTCCCGGAAATTTTCGCCGAGATTTCCCGCCCCGGCACGGTGGATGTGAAAGCCCTCGACGCGAAGGGTAAACCGATTGAATTCCGCTGCGGCGGCCTGCTCGCCCGCGCCGTGCAGCATGAGACGGATCACCTGAACGGCTTGCTCTTCATTGACCGCATGGACAAAAAGACCAAGGCCGAATTGCAGCCAGAGCTGGACGACTTGCAAGCGGAGACTAAAAAAGCGTTGAGCAAGAAATAAAAAAGCCACGACGATTGGTCGTGGCTTTGAATCTTCAGCCGAGTCGGCTCACCACTTCAATTCCTGCAAGCGGCGGGCAACTTCCTCGGCATTGGCGCGGCTGTTGAAGGCGCTGATGCGGAAGAAGCCTTCGCCCTTCGAGCCGAAGCCGGAACCGGGCGTGATGACCACGTTCGCATCCGCCAGAATTTTATCAAACGCCTGCCAGCTCGTGACGCCTTTGGGCGTGCGCACCCAGATGTAAGGCGCATTCACGCCGCCAAACACTTTTAGGCCGGCCTTCTTCGCGCCTTTGCGGAGAATTTCCGCGTTGCCAAGGTAATGTTTGATGAGGTCGGCAACCTGCTGTTTGCCTTCCGGTGAATAGAGCGCTTCCGCCGCGCGTTGGACGACGTAGCTGACGCCGTTGAACTTCGTCGTCATGCGACGATTCCAGAGCGGATGCAGCGGCTTGGCTTCGCCGGTCTTCGTGTAAGCGTTGAGCGATTTCGGAACCACCGTGAACGCGCAGCGCGTGCCGGTGAATCCGCCGTTCTTTGAGAAGCTGCGGAACTCGATGGCACATTCGCGCGCACCGGGAATTTCGTAGATGGAATGCGGAACGCCCGGCTCGGTGATATAAGCCTCATAAGCGGCGTCGAACAAAATCACGGCTTTGTGCTCCAGTGCGTATTTCACCCACGCTTCAAGTTGTTCGCGCGTGGCGGCAGCGCCGGTCGGATTGTTCGGCGAGCAAAGATAGACCACGTCCACGTGTTTCTTCGGCGGTTCAGGAATAAAACCGTTGCCCGGCTTGCACGGCAGATAAACCAGTTTGGCATAAGCGCCCGCTTCGTTCGCTTCGCCGGTATGGCCGACCATCACGTTCGTGTCCACGTAAACCGGATAAACCGGATCGCTAATGGCGATTTTGTTTTTGCTGCCGAGGATGTCGAGAATCGCCCCGCAATCGCACTTGGAACCGTCACTGACGAAAATTTCATCGTCCGCCACGTCAATGCCCTTGCTGCGGAAATCATTTTCCGCGATTGCGTGCCGCAGCCATTCGTAGCCCTGCTCAGGGCCGTAGCCTTTGAAAGTCTCGCGCACCGCCATGTCGTCCACCGCCTTGTGCATCGCCGCGACGACGGCCGCCGGCAACGGTTCCGTCACATCGCCGATGCCGCAGCGGATGAGGCGCTTGGCTGCCTCGGGGTTCGCGTCGCAGAACGCTTTCACACGGCGGCCGATTTCAGGAAAAAGATAACCGGCCTTCAGCTTGAGATAATTATCGTTGAGTTGTGCCATAAAAATTGCGTCGGAAGTTTGGTTAAATTCAAAAACGAAGGCCGAACGATATCAAAACAATGTCGGACCGCAAGCCAACGCCAACGGGCTGCGCGAAATTCCAGTTGCATTTCGCAACAAACCAGCCGACTTATTGCGCCGATGTCTGACAGATTTACTGCCACACAAGAAAAACCGACCGCCGACCACGCGTTGACACCGTTGGTGCTGACCGCCAGCAATGTCACCAAAACTTACGCCGAGCGCACAGTGCTACGCGGGGTTTCGCTGGAACTCCGCGCCGGTGAACGCCTCGCCCTGACCGGTGCCTCGGGCAGCGGCAAGTCCACGTTGCTCAATTGCCTCGGCGGCGTGGATCGCCCGGATTCCGGCAGCATCCGCTTCAAAAACCTCGCGCTGGAAACCCTCGACGCCGATGGCTTGACCGAAGTGCGGCGACGCGACATCGGGACCATCTTTCAATTTTTCCACCTGCTGCCGACGTTGACTGCAGCGGAAAACGTCGAACTGCCGTTGCAATTAAACGGCGTTGCTCCCGCCGAACGTGCCGAGCGCGTGCGCGCATTGCTGAAACGTGTCGGCGTGGATGGACGCGCGGAGGCTTTTCCCGGCCAGCTTTCCGGCGGCGAAATGCAGCGCGTCGCCATCGCCCGCGCGCTGGCGCACAAGCCATCCGTGCTGCTCGCTGACGAGCCGACCGGCAATCTCGATTCCCGCAACGGCGCGATCATCCTCGAACTGCTCCGCGAACTTTCGGATGAAACCGGCACCGCGCTCGTGCTCGTCACGCACAGCGGCGCGGCGGCGCAAATTTGTCATCGGGAAATTCATCTGCGCGACGGCCAGATCGGCGGCGAACGCGAAAAAGATTGAGCATGGCGGCTTCGAACCAAACCGTGCTGCGGATTCTCTGGCTGCGCTTCGCCTTGCGGCATTGGCGGATGTCGCCGATTTCCTCCGGCCTGCTGCTGATGATTCTGGCGCTCGGTGTCGCCGCGTTTTTTTCCATCCGGCTCGCCAACCGCGCCGCCGTCGCCAGCTTCCAGAATTTTTCCGGCCTGATTACGTCCCAGAGCGATGGCCTCATCACCGCGGCCGCCGGGAACTTGTCCGAAACCGTATTGCCCGAACTGCGGGAATTGCTTGGTAACGAGCCCGTCCAGCTCGTCCCGGTGCTCGAAGCCAGCGCCGTCGCCCCCAGTCACGACAACCAGCAATCGCTTGGCTCGCGTCCGACGTTTCAAATCCTCGGGCTGGATCTGATCGCTTTGGCCAATCTCGCCGGTGAACAAAGCACCGACCGCAGCTGGTTTGATTCTTCCGGTCAAACAAATGATTCCGGCAGCAGCTTCTCTTCCGTCCTGAAAAATGGGAACTCCGTTTTCATCAGCACTGCGTTAGCCAATCGCGGTCATCTCAAAACCGGTTCGGATCTGGCCTTGGTCATCAACTCCCATTCAGTGACCTTGCGCGTCGCGGGGATCATTCCCAATAATCCAAACCAACCAGCCGCCCCGCCCAATCTGCTCATCATGGATTTGCCGGCGTTGCAACAATTGACCGACAAGCCGGGGCGGTTGGACCGGGTGGAATTGGTTCTCGCCGAAAGTCCGCAGCGCGCGGAACGCTGGGCGCGTATCAAACAAACATTGGAGGCAGCAATCGCATCCGATGCCCTGCGCTGGCAGGTGAGTTCGCCAGCGGAACGCCGGGCCGCTGCGAGCACCATGACGCAGGCATTTCGTTTGAATCTGACGATTCTCTCTCTGCTCGCGTTGCTCGTTGGACTTTATCTCGTCTTTCAGGGGCTCGACGGCGCGGTCGTTCGCCGCCGCCATGAAATTGCCGTGCTGCGCTCGCTCGGTGTCACTTCGCGGCAGATTCAAAGTGCGTGGCTCGTGGAAGCGGCGACGGTCGGATTGGTCGGCGGCTTGCTCGGCCTGGGACTCGGCTGGCTCGGCGCGCAGGTTGCGGTGCAGATGGTGGGCCGCACTGTCAACGCCCTCTACTACGCAACCTCGGTGGACAGCGCCGCGTTTAATTTTCAGGAGGCCGCTGTCGCGTTGATTCTCTCCGTTGTCGCCAGCACGTTCGCCGGCTGGCGACCCGCACGCGTCGCTGCCAATACACCCCCGGCACAGGTCGCCACGCGGGCCGGCACGACGAATTATCCCGGCGGCAATTTCCTCCGTCGTCCCGGCATCGGTCTGATTCTAATTATTGCGGGAATCACCCTGACGTGGTTTCCGCCGTTGCAACTGGCGGGTGGCACCCGTTTTCCCATCGCGGCTTATGCTGCGGCGCTCTGCTGGATTTTTGGCGCGGGCATTTTCTCCGGCAACTTGCTCACTGGACTCGGAAAACTGTTTCACCGATTGAAAACCAATTCCGTCACGCTCCGGCTCGCTTCCAGTCATCTCCGCGCGCCCAGCGGCCGGCATCGACTGGCCGTTGCGAGCCTCGTTTGCGCCGTGGGCATGACGGCGGGCATGGCGATTCTCGTCGGCAGTTTTGACACGACCATGCGCGGCTGGATCGCACGGACCTTTCAAGCTGATCTCTACATCTCCAGCGACGGCGCGCAAACCGCCTCGTCGTCGAGCCGTATTCCACCCGAGGAATGGAAGCCCGTCGTAACGAATCCAGCCGTCGAACGCGCCAATGTCATTCAAGTGCTGCCGATTGAACTGAAGGGAGTCAGCTCCTTGCTCCTCGGCAGTGAACTGGCGTTCTTCCGTGATTACGCGCATCCGGCGTGGGTTAGCGCACCAGCGAACGACGAGGTTTTTGACGACCGTCGGAACGCGGCGCTCGCGCTCGTCAGCGAAAGTTTTGCCGCGCGCTTCCACGTGCGGCGCGGCGATCAGGTGCAAGTGCCCACGCCAAGCGGCACGCACCCGGTGACCATCGCGGGCATTTTTTCGGATTACGGCAACGAACGCGGCTCGCTGGTTGTCGAACGACAGCAGTTCGTCAAGTGGTTCGGCAATGAACTCGCCGCCAGCCTGATTCTTGCATTGAAGCCGGGCTACGACGCCGAAACGCTGCGGGCCGAACTACGCGCATCGCATCCAGGCCTCGGCGTTTTCACGAGCAGTTTTTTGCGCGGCGAAGCGTTGCGGATTTTCCGGCAAACGTTTGCCGTGACTTACGCGCTGGAATTGATCGGCATCGTGGTGGCCGTCGTCGGCCTCGCGTTCACGCTGGCGAGTCTGCTGTGGGAGCGGCGCGCAGATTTAAACACTTTACGCGCACTCGGAATGCGGCGTAAAGAACTGGCCGGTGCGGCGGCGTGGGAAGGCGCGTTGACGGCAGCGGCGGGCATGATCGCCGGACTCGGCGTCAGCGTAGCGCTGGGCTGGCTGCTGATTTATCGGATCAACAAGCAAACCTTCGGCTGGACGCTGCAAACGGATCGCCCGTGGGGCCAGCTTGCCGCACTTGCCCTGGTCGTGCTGGCGAGCGCGATCATCGCCGGCTGGTGTGTCGGGCGCTGGGCGGCGCGATTGCCGGCGGAACGAGAAGAATGAAATCATACCCAAATAAATTTACGGCGATGCGAACGTGGCTGCACCGCTTTGGCCTCATGCTGGCAGCTTGTTTTTGTCTCACCAGCCACGCCGGAGAAATTCCCAAACTGACGCCGGATGGTTTTGCCATTCCGCAATTCGGACGCCAGTTTGTCTTTCCCCGTGACCACGGCAGCCATAACGACTTCGCCATTGAATGGTGGTATATCACCGGTCATCTGACGGCGACGAATAACGCTGCCTTCGGATTTCAAGCCACGTTCTTCCGTCGCGCACTGCTGACGCCGGGCGACACGAACCGCGCCGCATCCACGGCGTTCGGCAATGAACAGATCTATCTCGCGCACATGGCGCTGGTGAATAAAACGACCGGTGAGTTCCGTTATCAGGAACGCTTGAACCGCAATGGCTGGGATGCGGATGCCTCAACCAATACGCTGGCGGTCCGAAACGGCAATTGGTCGCTGAGGTTGTTGCAGAATGATTCTGTCGGGCTTGCTCGGGACGAGTTTAAATTGTGCGCCAGCATCGGTGCAGACATTGCCTTTGACTTCACGCTGACGCCGAAAAAGCCGCTGGTAATTTTTGGCACGAACGGCGTTTCCCGCAAAGCCGTTGACCCGGGCGCGTCGAGTCATTACCTGACGTTTCCGCGACTGGCCACCACCGGCATGCTGACGCTCGGCGATACGAATCTGGCGATCAGCGGCGAGGCGTGGATGGATCACGAGTTCAGCAGCAGCCAGTTGGGCGCGGGCCAGGTCGGCTGGGATTGGCTGAGTCTCCAACTGTATGACGGGCGCGAATTGATGGCCTACCGGATGCGGCGCGCGGATGGTTCGACGGATCCGTTTTCGACCGTGGCGTGGATTGATGCGCAAGGCAAAGTCCGCCAAACGGGCCCGGATCAATTTCGCTGGACGATTCTTAAACGCTGGCAAAGCCATAAAACCAAAGCGGATTACCCGTCGCTCGTCCGGCTGGAAGCGACGAATCCCAGCACCGGCAAAACGGAAATCTTCAGCGTGCAGCCCGAAGTGGCCGACCAGGAGTTGGCGGGTTCCACCGGCGGTGTGGCGTATTGGGAGGGCGCGTGCCGCGTGCTGGACGAAAACCAAAAACCCATCGGCCGCGCCTACATGGAACTGACTGGCTACGGCGAAAGCCTCAAGGGGAAATTTTAGCGCAACCTTGCGGCATCAGGCCGTCCGCCAATTCAAGGTTTGCACCTGCGCATGTTCGGGATGTTTCGGATCGAGCGAGCGCAGTTCGATTTCCATGCCGTCAGTCGCCAGCGTGGCCCGCACCCAACCGCTCGGTCGGCCGTCTTTAAACACATAGCCCGTCGGCGGCAAGTTGATGAGATGCACCCCGGTCGCGTGCCGGGAAATATTCCAGTTATGCGTATGACCAAAGATGAATGCCTTGATCTGCCGCTGCTTGGCGAACAACTCATCCAGCGCCGCCGTTTCCAATTTCAAGCCGTCCACCGAACCGGGCACCTGCAAATTGTGATGACCCACGATAATCGCCGGTTTGTCCGCATGCGCGGTGAGTTCTCGGCCAAGCCATGCGAGTTGTGCCGCGCCGAGTTCACCG
>Ga0068856_100000619_pt1 | contig 38918 bp, 37 predicted proteins | sample KBSCornC62_FD_66595 | JGI IMG/M metagenome (GOLD analysis project Ga0068856, IMG submission 66595) | Corn rhizosphere microbial communities from Kellogg Biological Station, Michigan, USA - KBS Corn C6-2 | ecosystem: Host-associated > Plants > Roots > Rhizosphere > Soil ...
GCCGGTACGCCCATCTCTTTCGAGATCAGGCTGGCTTCGTGCGGGTAATCCATAAAGGCCTTTCGTCCAAAACCGCCACCCAAAAAAGTCATATTAATGATCACTTTTTCCCTGGGCAGTTTAAACTGCGGGCAGATAAAATCCTGCACCCATTCAGGCGCCTGTATCGGCCCCCATATCTCTAATTTATCCGGTTGATACCAGGCCACACAATTCAATGGCTCCATCGCGCTGTGCGACTGGTATGGCGTTTGGTAAACTACATCGAGCTTTTGTGTCGCGCCGGCTAAAACGCTATCCGGGTCGCCTTGCTTTCGTGCGGAAAGCCCTTCCTGTTTTTGCAGCAAATCGTTTTGCCGCTGGTAGATGTCGCTAGTGCTAATGTGCTCAAACCCGGTATCATCCCATTCAATCATCAGCGCTTTCCGCCCCTGCATGGCCGCCCACGTACTGTCGGCCACCACGGCCACACCATCCCTGAAGGTTTGAAAAACGCCCGTTTGTATTTTGAAAACCTTCTTCACGCCGGGCACCTTCAGCGTTGCGGTATCGTCAAAACTTTTCAGTTTACCTCTTAACCGAGGGTTACGTTCAACAACCGCATAAAGCATTCCAGGCAACCTGAAGTCGAGACCGAAAACGGCTGAACCGTTGGTTTTTAGAGGTATATCCTGCCTTTTAAGCGGTTTACCGATCAGTTTATAATCCGAGCGTTTTTTAAGTACAATGTTTTGTGGCGCCGGTATTTTAGACGCCGCTTCCACCAACTCCCCATAATGGAATTTTTTGCCCGAAGGGCGATGGATCACTTGCCCTGCTTCGGCATAACACTCGGTTGCCGGTACGCCCCATTTCGCAACCGCCGCTGCAATGAGCATCTCGCGGGCCGTGGCGCCCAACTTAAGCAGGTTTTTGTAGGAGCCCCGGATACTGGAACTGCCACCCGTTACCTGGTTGCCATATTTTTGGCGGTCGCCCGGTGCAAAGCGGATATTAACATCATCAAGGTTTACTTCTAATTCCTCCGCCACAATCTGTGGAATGCTTTGGTAAACACCCTGGCCCATTTCGGCGCGATGGCTAAAGATGGTCACTTTACCATCTGTAGCGATATGCACCCAGGCGTTCATTTCAATGTCCGCTGCACCGGCTGTATCCGCAGTTACCAACTCGGGCGCTTCGGCATTCGATTTAAAATACAGGCCGACAAAAAGGGCCGTACCGGTAAGCCCGGCCGCCCTCAAAAAATTTCTCCTGGAAATATTACTTGTGCTCATTTTCCTCGGGTTAATTGTCCATCACTATTATTTCCCTTTCGGCGCGTAGGCGCCGGTTGTAAGCCAGGTTATCCAGGCCTTTTTAAACGCATCGTGGCTCATTGGCGGCAGCGAGCGGCCTTCGCCCGGATTCCAGGCGGCCATCACTAAACCGTCATCCGCATGTGCAATCAATTTCTTCAGGTCCTTGTTGCCGTTTCGTTTGGGATCGATAAGCTGTTTTGCCAATTGATGCGGCGTCCGGCCCTGGAAAACCATGCGCATGCCAGCGGGCGGCAAATGCCAGTTGGGGTTGCCGGGGGGCGTATGCAGGCCAGGTGTGTTGGCTGCCTGGTGGCAATTTGAGCATTTCATGGCATACACGCCTTTGCCGTCAATACCTCTTCGCGGCGACATGGTATGCAGGTGGCTGTCGTCGCCCTGCAGCGGAATATCTCCCGAAGGATGGCAATTCATGCATCGGGCGCTCATTAAAACCATATAAACCTGCTTAAAAGCCTTAACAGATGCTGCACTGTCTTTTTTCACAGCTACCGGGGAGGATACCGGATCGTTGTTGTGTTTGCCGCCGTTATCAAATGTAAAAGCCATGAATCCAGTCATGATTAATAATATACCGACCACGGCCAGTGTCTTTATTGAAACGCGGGCCCTTGTATGTGTCTGATTTTGATGTTTCATTTGCTTGCGGCCCCCTTTCTCTGCAGTTCAGCAGCCAGGTGGATGGCTTTGCGGATACGCTGATAGGTGCCGCAACGGCAAATATTACCGGCCATCCCGGCATCAATATCCGCATCGGTTGGATTTGGGTTATCCCGTAACAGCACCGCTGCCGACATGATCTGCCCAGAATGACAGTAACCGCATTGCGGCACTTGCTCTTCATTCCACGCAAGCTGGGCCGGGTGATCATTATTTGCCGACAAACCCTCTATCGTTACAATGTGCTGCCCCTCCGCACGGCTTAATTTGGTAACACACGAACGTACAGCATCGCCATTTAAGTGAATAACGCATGCCCCGCACTGCGCAACACCGCAGCCATACTTGGTTCCGGTTAACCCGATGACGTCCCTGATTACCCACAGCAGTGGCATATTGGGGTCTGCATCTACTTGATGTGGCTTCCCGTTAACGGTAATGTTAGTCATAAATCTATTTTCTAATTAGTTTATCAACCAGTTTGTTCCTGGTATTTTAATTCAGTGAACGATATTCCAGCGGGGTGTGCCCCACCTGCTGCTTAAATAAACGCGCAAAATGCTGTGGATATTTAAAGCCCAGTTCATAAGCGATCTGGCTTACTGTCTTCTCCGTATCAAATATCTTTTCTTTAGCTGCATCGATCAGTTTGCCCTGGATGTATTCCATTGCTGTTTTACCCGTTTCTTTTTTTACAAGATCTCCAAAATAATTCGGGGAAAGATGCAGTGCTTCGGCACAATAAGCTACCGAAGGTAAACCGACCGTCTGCGGTTTTTCCGAGGCGAAAAAATCGTTTAGCAATTGCTCGAATTTTTCCAAAATACCGGAATTGACGTTGTCCCGTGTAATAAACTGGCGGTCGTAGAAACGGATGCAATTACCCAAAAGCAATTCGATATTGGTGGTGATGAGTTTTTTGCTGTGTTTGTCAATAGTTTGATCGAGTTCGTAGTCGATTTTCGAAAAACAATCCAGGACGATCTCTCTTTCCCGGTCCGACAGGTGCAGCGCTTCATTTGACTGGTAATCAAAGAAGCTATATTCCTGTATGTGCTTGCCCAGGGATGTGCCGTGTATCAGGTCCGGGTGAAATACCACGCCAAATCCTTTAGGTTGATAAACCTCGCCACTGCCCCTCATCCCTGCTACCTGTCCCGGCGCCATAAAAACCAATGTGCCTTCCTGGTAATCATAGGTATTTCTGCCATAAACCAGGTCGCCGCATTTTACATCTTTTAAAAATATCGTATAAAACCCGAAATACATCTTAGACCCGCTCCTCGGCGCGGCCTTTGAGAAATCGATAACGCTGACCAGCGGGTGTTTCGTGACAGTATTGTTGAAAGCATTGTATTCGCTGATCGTATTAAATCTAAGCATCTTGTCCATATCGTTCGTTTGACTTTAGTCAAAGTTATCACTTTATCCATCCATCGAATAAGCTGTGCAGTGCAATCAGTAAAAATGGTACAAACATCCGTAATCTGTATCCTATCAGGGTCGAACAAACGCCTGACTTTTGTATCGTCGAAGGAAAGCCGCCGATAAAACATTTAATCCACGTGTCAATTATGAAAAGCATTTTACCAGGTTTAGTATTACTGATCGCATGTTCAGCATGCGCTCAGCAACCGGAAAACAAGTCGGAACAAAAAGGACCAATAGTTCAAACCAGGTCCGGCATATTGCGCGGTGTGACCGAAGGTGACGTTTCCAGCTTCAAGGGAATCCCCTTTGCTGCCCCGCCAGTTGGCGCACTTCGCTGGCGTGCACCGCAACCATTTCCGGCCTGGCAAGGCGAGCGTGATGCCACTAAATATGGTGCTGACTGCGCCCAGCGGGGCTTCGGTGCAGGTAACGGAGGGATTTCACCAACATCGTCTGAAGATTGCCTTTTCCTGAATGTGTGGACGCCCGCAGGCGCTTCGAAAAATTCAAAGCTCCCGGTGATGGTATGGATACATGGCGGCGCTTTCGTATTTGGCAGCGGGAACCAGGGCCCGGATTTCACCGGCGAGACCTTTACAAAACAAGGCGTCATCCTGGTTACTGTTAATTACCGTTTAGGGAGGCTCGGATTCTTTGCATTTCCCGCCCTCGGCCAGGAACACCCGGAAGAACCAAAAGGCAACTACGCCTATATGGATCAAATTGCTGCTCTTAAATGGGTAAAGGAGAATATTAATGCATTCGGGGGTAACCCGGACAATGTTACTATTTTTGGTGAGTCGGCAGGCGGCGTATCGGTGCAATCACTCATCACTATCCCGGCGGCAAAAGGTTTATTTCAAAAGGCGATTGTTGAGTCTGGCGGCGGCCGGGATGGCGTACTCACGGGACGGCCCATTCAAAAAGATAATGCTGACAGCTATTACCCGGTATCGGCCGAGACCATTGGCGTCAACTTCGCAAAAAAGCATGGAATTGACGGCACGAATGCCGCGGCCCTCGAAAAACTCCGCGCGCTGAGCGTAGCCGAGATTGTGGACGGCGGGCAGGAAACAGACGGTCCCGGCGGAAAACCGACTTATTCAGGTCCGATCCTCGATGGTAAATTGGTAACAGAAACGGCCCAGAGTGCATATAATGGTGGCAGACAAGCACCGGTTGCGCTGTTGATTGGCTCGAACAGCGCCGAGGTGCCGGCAGGTTTCGTTAACGCCGGTTCGAAGGACGCGTTGCTCAATCTGTTCGGCAGCATGAACGCTGATGCAAAATCGGTTTACGATCCGGATGGTACTACCGAATTGGCCAAAATGCTTACCTGGGTTAACACCGACAAAGTATGGGCAGAACCGGCAAGGTTTAGCGCAAGAGCCGTTGCGGCAAAAGGAAAGCCGGCTTATATTTACCTTTTTTCCTATGTCTCTCCTTCAATGCAGGGCTTTATGCGTTATGGCGCGGCACACGCATCAGAAATTGGTTATGTGTTCGACAACCTTAGAGGCAGGAATGGGGCTGACACCATAGCCAGGGATCACGAGGTTGCTAAAATAATGAACGCGTATTGGACAAATTTTGCCAAAACAGGCGATCCTAACGGAAACGGATTGCCGAAATGGCCGGTTTACGACCCCAACAAGAATGATCTTATCGAATTTCGGCCCGACGGCTCGGCCGTAGGCGAACCGGATCCAAGGAAGGCAAGACTTGATGTGATTGAAAAAGCAGTCACCTCAGGGAACCTGCACTAATCCGATAAGTGTTTTCAATGTATAGTAACTGTAATGATCGGGATTTTAGACGGGCAATAAGCCTTAATCCGCACCATTTCAGCACCAGTAAAAATGGTACATATATCCGTAATCTGTATCCTGATTATCCTGGCAATAGGTACGACCTTTGTACAGGTTTAATAAAAAGATAAACTATGCAAAACGTACGATTAAACAACGGTGTTGAAATGCCCATCCTCGGATTTGGCGTGTTCCAGGTGACCGACCTGGCAGAATGTGAAAGAAGTGTGGTAGACGCCATTGAAACTGGCTACCGGTTGATAGACACCGCGCAATCCTATATGAACGAGGAAGCGGTTGGCAAGGCAATTAAGCGGAGTGGTGTGGCTCGTGAAGAATTATTTATTACCACCAAACTCTGGATCAACGCAAACGGCTATGAAGGCGCAAAAAAGGGCTTTGAAAATTCGTTAAGGAAATTACAACTCGACTACCTGGACCTTTACCTGATTCATCAGCCTTATGGCGATGTATATGGCGAATGGCGGGCCATGGAAGAATTGTATAAAGAAGGAAAAATAAGAGCGATCGGCGTGAGCAATTTTCAGCCTGACAGGCTGATGGACCTTATTGTGAATAACGACATCGTACCGGCGGTTAACCAGGTGGAAACGCATCCCTTTCACCAGCAAAACGAGGCGCAGCAGTTTATGATCGAAAATAATGTACAGATCGAATCCTGGGGACCGTTTGCCGAAGGCAAGAATAATCTATTTCATAACGAACTGCTGCAGGCCGTTGGTAACAAGTATCATAAATCAGTTGCACAGGTGGTTATTCGCTGGCTTACACAACGGGGGGTGGTTGCCATTCCTAAATCGGTCCGCAAAGAAAGAATGGCCGAAAACCTGAATAGCCTGGATTTTGAGCTTAGCAGCGAAGACATGGAAGCTATCAAAACATTAGACAGCAAGACAAGCAGCTTCTTCGACCACCGGGACCCTAAAATGGTAAAATGGCTGGGCGAAAGAAAAATGAACGATTAACAACTAAATGAAAACATGAAAAAAAGAGTATTGGGTAATAGCGGCCTGGAAGTATCCGCATTGGGGTTTGGGTGCATGGGTTTGAGCTATGGCTACGGCCCTGCAACAGAAACAAAAGATGGCATAAAACTGCTTCACGCGGCGGTAGAACGCGGCGTCACCTTCTTTGATACAGCCGAAGCCTACGGGCCATTTGCAAACGAAGAACTGCTCGGCGAAGCCTTGGCACCATACCGGGGCCGGATAGTCATTGCTACCAAATTTGGCTTCAAAGAAGGCAAACCGGCATTGGGTTTGGACAGCCGTCCTGAGCGTATCCGCGAAGTTGCAGATGCAGCGCTAAAACGCCTGCGTACTGATTATATCGATTTGTTCTATCAACACCGGGTGGATCCCAATATTCCAATCGAAGATGTAGCCGGAACGGTTAAGGACCTGATCGCTGAGGGAAAAGTAAGGCACTTTGGACTTTCAGAGGCGGGCGTGCAATCCATCCGCAAAGCACACGCCGTACAACCGGTTGCCGCGCTTCAAAGTGAATATTCCCTTTGGTGGCGCGAACCGGAAAAAGAGGTGCTTCCAACACTGGAAGAACTTGGTATCGGTTTCGTCCCCTTTAGTCCGCTCGGCAAGGGCTTTTTAACCGGCGCCATTAATGAAAATACGACATTCGACAAAACCGATTTCAGGAATACCGTTCCCCGTTTTTCTGAAGAAAACCGGAAAGCCAACCAGGCTTTGGTTACGCTGTTAGGGAGAATTGCTTCCGAAAAGGATGCCACCCCTGCGCAGATCGCACTAGCATGGTTGCTTGCCCAAAAGCCATGGATCGTTCCAATACCCGGTACGACCAAATTGCACCGCCTGGAAGAAAATTTGGGTGGTGCCGATATTGAGTTATCCGGCGATGACCTGGAAGAGATTAATGAAGCACTGTCTCAAATCGAAGTTCAGGGAACTCGTTATTCGGAACAGGCGCAAAAAATGGTGAACCGTTAATCGGGCCGATATTTAAAAACTATTAAACTAAAATTTAAAATGATGAAACCATCATGAGCTACAAAAAACAACTCCTGCTCATGATCGCTTCATTACCATTAAAAAAACAAATTAAACCAATGAAAAAAACAATTATGGCGATTGTATTGTGCATAGCCGGTATGCAACTATTACATGCCCAGGCAAACTTACCGGGCGCAACAACAGCAACGCCAACGAAAGAACAACAGGAATTACTTGATCTTTCAAAAGCAAAATGGCAGTGGATGTCAAATAAAAGCGTAGATACCTTAAACGGGTTGTTTGCTGAGAATTGTGTGTTCGTCCATATGGGCGGAAGCTGGGGGAAAACCCAGGAGCTAAATACCATCAAAAATGGCTTTATCTGGTATAAAAAAGCTGCCGTGTACGGGGCATCAGTAAATATTTTTGGTAACACGGCCATCCTGCTGAACGACATCGACTTACTGGCAGTAGTCGGCGGAAACGAAGTGACCCATGCCTTTATGGTGACTGAAGTTTATCTGAAAGAAGATGGCAAGTGGAAAATGGGCTCACTCACCTTCTCAACCCTGTTAAGGCCGGTTAAAATGAATGGCGGCAGCCAGCCTGCACAGCCGCAACATTGATTTTAAACTTATTAAATAGGAGTGTTCGTAAGCTTGCTTTCCTGGTCTAAAGCACCGCAGTTGTAATTCGGCGTAGCAAGTAACAAACTATCAGGAAAGTAATTTAAGATTTTATTGCAGCTACCCTCTTTCCGCCGCAGGCGAAGAGAGGGTGGTCGAGCGCAGCGATGACCGGGTGAGTAGACGCCGAGCGATATTACCGTAGTGCATTTGCGCCAATGTCCGCCGGGTCGACTCACCCCGACTACGCTTCGCTGGTCGACCCTCTCTTCGCCTGCGGCGGAAAGAGGGTAAAGCATTTATTTGCAATTTATTGCACAAAGACATTTTAAACGCGATTGCCCTTAACAAACTATGCCGTTCCGATGATTTAACGACATTTTTTCTGATATTTAGCAAGTAATAAAACCCGTTGGGTAAACATCAACCTCAAAAGCTAAAATCAGACCGTCAATGAAATCAACTGCACAAAGCTTCCGGGTACATATCAGTGTTTATACATTTTTATTAATAGCCCTATGCCTCTGTACCAGCGCCATAAAAGCACAATCACCAAACGCACAACCAAAACCACGCATTGTTGTTACCGCCGACCCGGAACTGGACGATAACAATTCGCTGATACGTTTTTTGCTGAATAGCTGCGATTTGAATATAGAGGGGCTTATTTATGCCAGCAGCGGTTTCCATTGGAAAGGAGACGGAAAAGGCACCAAATGGTATGTCCCCGGGCGGGAATATGCGCGTTTCGGCCTGGATACCTGTCCGTGCACGTCCTGGCGCTGGGCTAAGAACGAGCGCTTTATTGATGATGCTGTCGAAGCTTATGAAAAAGTATACCCGAACCTTAAAGTGCATAATGCCAATTATCCCCTGCCTGCTGTGCTGAAGTCGAAGATCAGGTACGGAAATATTGAATTTGACGGGGATATTTCTAAAAATTCGCCCGGCTCAGATCTGATCAGATCGCTGATGCTGGACGATAAGCCGGGGAAGCTGTATATAACCGCATGGGGAGGGCAGAGCACGATAGCCAGGGCGCTAAAATCCATCCAGGAGGAATATGAGAATACAACCCAATGGGAGGCGATTAAAAAGAAAATATCGCGGAAAGTGGTGCTGCTGCCCTCCGGCGACCAGGACGATACTTATGCCAAATATATAAAGCCTGACTGGCCCGATATGGAATACCGGCAATTCAGCGGGGGGCCAAACTACAGCTATGGCGCCCAGCTGCGCGCAAAGCCGGCGGATTCGGTTTATTTAACCGCTGCCTGGATGAAGGAAAATGTATCCGATCGCGGGCCATTAGGAGCCTTATACCGGGTTTGGGGCGATGGGAAACAAATGGTAAAGGGCGACCGGCTGGATTATTTCGGGTTGAGCGGATATACCAATCAGCAATTGAGAAAGATGGGCTACCTGGTATGGATGCCCGTTCAGCAAAAAGGCGCGTGGCTTGGCGAAGGAGACGACTTCACCTTTATGAATATGCTGGGGAACGGCCTGCGCGCGTATGAGGCTGGCAGTTATGGCGGATGGGGTGGCCGTGCACTGCCTGAAAAACAAGTCAATCCTTTTTCGATGCCGGCGGGCGACACCTCTCAGCAGGCCATGGTTTCTGCATTGAGCTCGGCAACCGAAAGATTAAATAAAAGTGCAAATGCCTACCCTGATTTTTTCCCCGCGGCGCAGCGGGATTTTGCGGCGCGGTTAAAATGGTCGGTAACGCCGAAGTATAACGGCGCGAATCACGCACCCGTTGCACAAATTGAAGGGCCTTTGAATGTTTTGGCATCGCCCGGAGAAACCATCCGGTTAACCGGGGCGGTTTCAGATCCGGATAATGATAAACTCTCCGTCAAGTGGTGGCAATTCCAGGTGGGCACTTATCCCGGCACGATCAGTATCCCTGATGCAGGTACCGCGCAGGTAAAAGTTTTGGTCCCGAAGGATGCGGTCGCCGGGCAAACCATTCATATCGTCCTTGAGGTAACGGATAATGGTTCGCCATCGCTGACGGCGTACCAACGGATAATTATTACAGTGAAATAATATTGACCAACACCTGTCCCATCAAAAAGTACGCACAATATCTTCAAATCTTTTGTCGTTACCTGTAATTATTTGACAGTTGGCATCGTAATATAGCTAATTGTCACCCGCTTACAAGCCTGATTATGAAACACATCGTCACCTTCGCACTCATCGCATTGATTGCCCTGGCGGGCACGTCCTGCAAAAAAGGCCCCAGCAATCACAACAGCTCTTCGGCCGATTCACTAAACAGCTCGGTACCTGCCACCCAAACCGGCGCGCTCGACTTGCTCGTGAGCACCTATGCGGCTTTAAGGGGAGTTTACGTGGGCCAACCGGGCTCACCCTGGGGCGACGGGCCCGATAACTGGATATACGGCAGCGTGGCCGGCGGAGATGCGCATAAAGGCTCCAATTCAACCGATCAGAGCGACCTGTTTGAATTTCAAATCTATGGTTACCAACCAAACAACGATTACCTTACCGGAAAATGGAATGCCGTTATGTATGGGCTGCACCACGCCAACGCGGTGCTCAACGAGTTGCCGTTAATTAAAGACGGTTCCCTAAGCCCGGCTAATACAGCCGAAATAAAGGCCGAAGCGCGGTTTCTGCGCGGCGTTTTTGAGCTGGAGCTCGCCAAGATTTGGCATAATGCGCCTTATATAGATGAAACCGTGCCCTACAACAACGGTTATACTGAAGTGAGCAACCCTGGGCCGATATGGGATAAGATAGAAGCCGACTTTACCGCCGCAATGGACGGGCTGCCAACCACGCAGGCGGCCATTGGCAGGGCCAATAAATATGCAGCGGAGGCCTTCATGGTAAAAACACTGATGTTCGACCATAAGTACAGCCAGGCGCAGCCTTTGGTAAACGACCTGATCAATAATGGCCAAACTGCGGGCGGGGCAAAATACAGCCTTGTACATTATGCTGATAACTTCAACGCCTCCACCAAAAATGGGCCGGAAGGGGTATTTGTGATCGAGTCGTACGTGCATGATGGCTCAAACGGTTACGACGGTAATCCGGGCGACATCCTGAATTTCCCGGCGATATCACCACAAATATCCTGCTGCGGCTTTTTTCAGCCCTCGTTCAGTTTTGTGAATGCCTTTAAAACCGATGCGAACACCGGCCTGCCGTTACTGGATACTTACAATAATACCGACCTGAAAAACGACGAGGGCCTGGCTTCATCAGATGCTTTTACACCGACTACCGCAACAGTGGATTCGCGCCTGGACTGGAGCGTAGGCCGACGCGGTATCCCGTACCTGGACTGGGGCATCATGCCGGGCCAAAGCTGGATGACTGATCAATTGTCGCAGGGGCCGTATGTAAATATTAAATCGGTTTATTACCAGGGGCAAAAAGACGCCACCACCGAGGCTTTCGGCGGCTGGGCAACTAACCAGTCAACCAGTAACAGCTACAATGCTATCCGCTTTGCCGATGTGCTGCTTTGGGGGGCTGAAATTGCCGCCGAAACCGGCAACCTGCAGCAGGCCGAGGACTATGTAAACCGCGTGCGCGCCCGCGCAGCCGATCCAATCGGGTGGGTACATACTTACGCCGACCCGGCCAATCCAACCGGGGGGTTTACCAATACACCTGCGGCTAACTATAAGGTAGGCCTTTATGGTGCAGCCGGGGGCAACACCGCAACCGGCTTTACGGCCAACGGACAAGCTTATGCCCGTAAGGCCATTTATTTTGAGCGTATGCTGGAATTGGGTATGGAGGGGCACCGCTTTTTCGACCTGCAGCGATGGGACGGCCTCACCGGAGGCCCTGAAAGCGCGGGTTTTATGGCGGCCACGCTAAATGACTATTTGAACCATGAAAAAAGTGTAGCCAATTTTAGCCCGGTCACTTTGACCAGCGGGGGCTTTACACAAGGTAAAAACGAATATTATCCAATCCCACAAGCGCAAATAGATATGTCGAAGGGGAAAATGAAGCAGAATCCAGGTTATTAGGGAGTCCGAAAGTCGGAAGTCCGAAAGTCCGGAGACCCAGTGACCGGCCAGTGGCAGGATTAGTTAAATGTTGGGAGTCTGTCCGACGTTACATGCTGCGTCGACAGCAGCCTGACTCAGCCCTGCCGGGGTATGGCCTGCTAACGTTAGGATGAAGTCCTGCTTGCTGCTACAACAAATTCCTGGTATAAGCTATCCTTAGCGCATGCGCCTTGTTATTAACATGCAGTTTTTCGTAAATATGGATAACGTGTTTTTTAACGGTATTCGGGCTGATGGATAGCTGGTCTGCTATTTCTTTATATTCTAATCCCTGGCAAAGCGATCTTAAAATTTCTTTTTCTCTTTCGCTTAGCTGGAAAATATTTTCATTCGTTTTTTCTCCCGGTGAAGATTTAGTGACGGATTCCTTTTGGATGATCTGCAAAATTTTATAAGCAATGCTTGGCGAGATCGGTACTGCGCCATTTTTCCAAAGGTTGATCAGCATATCTGTAATGATCTCGCTGCTTTCCTCTTTTAAAACATAGCCGCAGGCGCCGGCCTTTATAGCGTTAAATATCCGGTCGTCATCGTCAAAAATGGTAAGCACCACATATTTTATCGATGGGTAAAGCGAGGAGCCGGTAGCGATAGTTACAATACCATCCATTACGGGCATTTCCAGGTCCATCAATACAATTTCCGGGCGTTCGTCAAACTTCTGGACTTCTATTTTTTCAAGAAATTGCTCACCGTCCGAGGCTTCCAGCACAATCTGGAACAGGTTGTTCCTGCGCAGTTTATCGGCCAGGATAATGCGGTTATTTTTTTTGTCGTCTACAATTCCGATCCTGATCATCGCCGTTTTCAATTAAGCTGTAACTCCATTTGTTTGATATCCATTTCCAATGAAACTTTTGTCCCATGTAAAGGCAGGGTATTTATGCTAAAGCGAATCTTTGACTGGTTTGCCCGTTCTTTCATGTTTTCGATTCCATAACTTTCTAATTTTTCGTCTGCCAGTTTGAGATCAAACCCTGTTCCGTTGTCCGCAATTTCAATCTGCCAAAAATTTTCGCTGGTGTAACTGCAAACCGTAATAACCGAGGCGTCGGCATGCCTGATGGCATTATTGATCGCTTCCTGCACAATCAGCACTAAGTTCAGTGCCATTGATGCGTTCAGGCTAAGTTTTGGCGGCTCGCCAATTACCTCAATTTTTATACTGGAGTAATACGGCCCCATCTTTTTTGCAAAATTTAAAATTCTGAACCACAGCGCCGCAGCTTCAACCTGGGTTATCCTCATCGCCCATAACGTTTCCCGTAAAACGGTGAGCATGTCGCCCGCGGTATCGTGCAGGTCGTTGAGCAAATGCTGCGCGTGCCCGTTTCTCTTTTTTAATTGTTCAGTTCCATAAAAAATAGCATTCGCCTGGGCGCCCAAATTATCGTGCAAATCCCGGCTGATGCGTTCCCGTTCATTTTGTATCCGTTGTTTTATCATCAACTCCTGCAATTCCTTTCTGAACTTCCTTTTGTTATACGACGAAACGATCCAAATCACAATCCCTATCCCGGCCATGGCTATCATTGATAAAAACCACCATGTTAACCACCAGGGCTGGTGAATAATAATGATGAGCGTCTTTTTTAGCGCCTGGCCCGAAAGCGGATTACTACAGGTAACCTCCATATGGTATTTCCCGGGCGCCAGGGTGTACCTTATGCCGGTTGGTTGATAGGTGCTTTGCCACTTGGTTTCGAAACTGGCGATACGGTACCGGTATAAGTATTTGTCGGCGCTGAGCAGCCCCATCGCCGCAAAATCAAACTGGAGGTGATCCTGATCGTGCTTCAATTCAATAGTATCGCCTTTCCATATACCGGCTGAGGAATTGTAACTCGAATCGTTTACTACCAGCCGTGTTACGTTTACTATTGGCTTGTTCATCAACACCGTTAACGAAGCCGGGTAAAAAGCTGAAATACCGCTGATACCGCCAAAATAAAACTTACCGTCGGCAGTGCGGCAGGCCGCATCGGTATTAAATTCGTTGTCCTGCAAACCTAATTCCTTGGTATAGTTTTTTATCGACCCATTTAGCGCGATTAAAGATAAACCCATGTTACTGCCTGCAAAAACGGCAGCGCCTGTTTTTAAGGGCATTAAGCTGTATATACAGTCGTTAAGTAAGCCGGATGTCTTAAAAAAACTGCCCACCAGCTTTGCTTTTGAATTGTATACATAAAGGCCGCTGTTTGAACCCACCCAGACATTTCCGTTGGCGTCTTCGGCCATGCTCCTGATAAGGAATGCATCAGGTAAATGAAGCTTCCTGATACCCCCCTTTTTATCTCTGATAAGGATCGTTCCGTCGATGTGGCCAACCCAAAGTGTGCCATTTGCTGAGTACACAAAGCTGCTAACTGTATTCCCGTCATCTGCAAACGGGATCATTGGAGTTGCCGTTATTAACCGTGTGCCATGGAAAACACATCTAAACACATTTGCATTGCCACCCGCGAGCACAGTGCTGTCATTTATTCGCTGCAAATTGGCGGAGAAAGGATTACTTAACATGGCGTCCTGGTGGGCCATCGGCGGTATTAACAGTTTAGTTAGCTTGCGCCCCGGTAAATTCAGTATATACCAGCCTTTTTGCCATGCTATTACCAGATAATCGTCCCTGGTCAATTTGTCTATGCAAATAACATCCTTAACGTCGTTGGTAATTAAGGGCGATTTCCACAGTGGATTCGACAAGCTGTCATATAGCAACAGTCCGCCGTTATAACAGCCGGCCAATAATTGTTTCCTGTTTTCATCGAAATACAGGCTTCGCACAAAATTATTTGTACCGGGGGGGTATCGAAGGTAGGTAAATGGAATGTCGCGGTCCTGGATGCGTTTTATGTCATCATTGGTAATTAACCATATTCGTTCAAATTTATCGCGATAGATCAGGTAAATATCACCGGCGGACAGCAAGGCGGAGCCATCGGTCCTGGTAAAGGTTTTTTGCCTCTTCAGATCGCTATTGTATTCCAATAGGTTGCCGTTGACACTAACCAGCATACGCTGATCATTTATCAAAAAAGAATGGCTGAAAACCAGGGGCCCGTCGATGACATCGTTAAATGAGCATTGACTTAACAGCTTCCAGCCAGCAATTGCAAAGTGAGAAATACCGGCAGTAGTGTTTACATATATCGAATTGTCGTTGCAGCAAATATCGAGTATATTTACCCCCATATCGCGGCTCGCCACCAGGCGTCGTTCGGTTAAACTATACTCAAGCAGCCGACGCAGGCTGGCGTCCCGGATGAAAATAAAATCTTTGCTGCTGGCCTCGATCCATGCGTATCGTCCAAACATTTTTTCGATATCATCAAGTGGAATACTATTGTCGACACTTACCAATTTCCCGGTGTGGCTGTAAACTACAAGGCCCTTACCCCTTTCAACACACCAAATACCTTCGGGTGTTTCTTTCACAGGTATTATCGAATAGAATTCGTTTGCTGATACTTTAACGGGGATTAAGTTTTTAAAGCCGTTTGTTCTTGGGTCATATTCCAGCACCCCTTTTTTACAACTTATCCATAAACGCCCGTTTTGTAAATTGAAAAATCGTACTGGTGTCTTGATCTTAACGGTATCCCGCCCGATCAACGGATTAATGCGCTCCAAATTATAGCCATTATACCGCTGCAGGCCTATGATGGTGCTAACCCAGGTAAATCCCAGCGAGTCGGTGATAACGCCGGTAACTTCGTTATTTAACAAACCCTGCTCATAATTTATAGTATTGACAGGACATTTTTTAAAAAACTGCCCGCCGTTGGTTTGGCCGGAAAGGCGACATGGGATGACAATCCAAAGCAAACTGATGCAAATCAGGATGCGGCATATCTTATGTTTTGGGTGAGTCATTCCTTCCGGTTAAGATAAATATAATTGCTGACAAGCGGCTGAATTCCAGTTTAGTAAAATTCAACAGAATTTATTCATTAAAAAACTATCCAAATGGATTATTGCGGCTAAAAATAACCAGGCCTAATTTTATGCAATCAAATCATCATCTACGATTACGTCTTTCGGCAATGTGGGCACATGCGAAAGATTAAGTGAGAAACATGCAGCTGCCAGGCAGCGAAATTACCGGAATAATTGAATTAATTATCGGTTGCTAGTTAGGGAAAGGCGCCAGGCGAAAGCGGGGCGCCTTTTTTTCATATAGCGTCAAGAAGCAGGAAAAATATGTATACCCAGCTGTCTAATTAACTAAAAAAGGCAGAATTCGATAGTTTACCCTCCGGTAAAGGTTCAAACTATCCAACTCTGCCTTCTGTCTTGGCTCTTGACTCTTATTTATGGCCAAACACCCAGATTTTGGTACGATACCGCAATTTTATTGATTGCCCCTACAAACGCGGCGGTGCGCAAAGTATCTATTTTCTCATTGTTCTTGTAGGTTTCTCTTATTTCGTGGTACGAACGGATCATCGTATCTTCAAGGCCTGAATTAACCAGTTCCAGTTCAGTAGCGCCTTTTATAATGGTAGAACGCTGCATCGGGGTTAAGGCCACGCCGGTGATCCCCTCAACCATATTCACCAGGTTCAGGTTCATATTTTCCTCAAAGCGCCTGTTCATGCGGCCAAAGGCCACGTGCGACAGGTTTTTCAACCATTCGAAATATGATACGGTTACGCCGCCTGCATTGCAATACATGTCAGGGATGATCATCCCGCCGTTTTTATAAAACACCGCTTCAGCTTCCGGGGATGTAGGTCCGTTGGCGCCTTCGGCGATGATCTTTGCTTTGATATGGGAAATATTGGCGATGGTGATCTGGTTTTCCAAAGCAGCCGGCACCAGTATATCGCATTCCTGCTCCAGGCCTTCCATCGAGTTTTTAAATTCTTTTTTTGCGCCGGGATAGCCCAGTATCGATCCTGTCAATTTCCGGTGTTGAAAAACAGCATCAATGTCAAGTCCGTCGGCGTTATAAATAGCGCCTTCAAACTCGCAAAGGCCAACCACAAGGGCGCCAAATTCGGCCAAAAACTTAGCCGAATGGTAACCAACATTGCCCAACCCCTGTACAATCACCTTTTTACCTGAAATACCCGGCATTAAGCCAATCTTATGCATATCCTCGGCTACGCTCACACATTCACGAATGGCCAGGGCCACGCCCCTGCCGGTTGCTTCTTTACGCCCGGCAATGCCCTGCAACGCAATTGGCTTGCCGGTAACACAGCCCATGGCATCCAGCTGACCGGGGTTCATGGTGGCATAAGTATCAGCAATCCAGCTCATCTCGCGCTCGCCCGATCCGTAATCCGGCGCGGGTACGTCAATGCTGGGGCCTATAAAATTCTTTTTTATCAATTCCACCGTGTAACGGCGGGTTATGTTTTCAAGTTCCTGAACGGTGTAGTTTTTGGGGTTGATCTTTATGCCGCCCTTAGCCCCGCCAAACGGGACATTCACTATCGCGCACTTGTAGGTCATTAATGCGGCAAGTGCCATTACCTCATCCTCATTCACCATCTCGCTGTACCGGATACCGCCTTTGGTTGGCGACTGGTGTTGCGAGTGCTCAACGCGCCATGCATCTATTACTTCAAAACCATTTCCCCTGCGTATCGGGAACCGGAACCGGTAAACGCTGTTGCACGATTTTATCTGGTCGAGCAGGCCGGCATCATGATGCGTAAACTGGGCTGCATAATCAAAATTTTCGCAAACGTCCCTGAAAAAATGCGTTTCCTGATCATCAACCATACTTAAAGTAGCCATAAATTTTATTTAATAATTATTAAATTGTTAAAAAACGAGGCAAATTTGGCACATTTTTTATCATATTCGCAAATTTATTATCCACCTATAAACACGCTGCCCACATTCCGGCTGTAAAATGTATGTTTAAACGATTTAAACCTATTTTTTGAACTATTTGTCCTTTTCGATTTTTTTTAACCGCCGGTCTATCGTGAACAAATAAATGGCCAAACCCACGAAAATTATGGTAATTGTGGCTACCACTACGTATATTTTCCCCGAGCTGCGCAGTTCATCGGCCATCTCAACATGGTCGCTTTGTTGGGCAAACGCGGTAATAAAACACAGCAGCAAAAGTGCTGAAAGCAATATTTTCTTCATGTTAATTTATTTCGTTCTTTCTGTACTCTATTAAACGGATGCGGTAACGCAGCGATGCTATCCACACGGCTATCATGGCCCAGGCGATAAAAGCGGGATACAGTACCACGCGCATGTGGTTATCCATGTCTAATTTGCCAAACGCGGGATTACCGCCATTCCCCGGGTGGAGCGAATCCGTCATCCTGGGCAGTACCATGATGAGCACCACCATAATGGGAAACGCGAAAATATTGTAAATGGCGGATATCTTAGCCCGCTTTTGCTCTTCATCGATCGAGTTCCTCAGCACCGCATAAGCGCAGTAAAGCAAAAATGCTATCGCCGCGCTGTTTTGTTTAGGGTCGTTGCTCCAAAAGGCGCCCCATGCAAATTTGGCCCACATCATGCCGGTTATCAATCCCAAAACATAAAAAAAAGTGCCGGTATTTACGCACTCCACGGCCACCAGGTCATATTGTTCCTTCCCGGTATTCAAATACATAATGCTGTAAACAACCGAAATGCCAAAAACAGTAAACATGGCCATCCACATGGGCACATGAAAATAAACGTTCCGGATGGTTTCGTGCAGGATGAATAAATGAGGTACATCGAATAAAAGACCGGCAATTAAGGTGTAAAGGATGATCAGTACCGCCAATACTTTCCACCAGGTTTGATAGATAAGTTTCATAACATTTTTCTGGTATAAAGGTAGTTGTTTTTAGCGGATTAATTGAATGGGAGAGTCAAGACGCAAGAGTCAGGAACCATGAGTGAGGTTGCCGAAGCCTGTCTTGAATCCTGGCTCTTGATTCTTCGCTCCTGAATCCTGGTTTTTCACTTTTGATCCGGCACATAATCCACCGGCAGCAAATCAGATAACCGTGACTTTGCCCACGTACCTTCCGTAAGTCCGCCGTTGCCGACGACAATTCCATTTTTGTCAAATATCGGGAAGCCATTGATCGGCGTAAATACGCTGATCTCATAGTTGGGCATGTCAAGCGGCCTGTAAATATCCTTGTAGTCGGTTTCATCCCGCTTTTTGGTATAAACGATGTACAAATAATCATCAAAGTGAAGGGTAAACAGCCCGTCGTTATTATAGTGACTGGCGATGTCCGACTCCGTTAAAGCGGGTTTAACCAGGCTTTCGTGTACCCATCGCGGCACGTTATTTTCCATGTCCACGTAATAATTAAAGGAGTCGCGCCTTTGCATCTGCTGCGCAACTTTAATCCCCCGTTTTATATCCTCTTCCTTTAGCCTTTCCGGGTTAGGATACCGCTTTAAAGTATAAACCTGAAAACCTTCCTTCGTTAAGGTTTGAGCGATAACAGAGCGAAAAAAATGCATTGACGACCCATAGTACACCTCCTCGCGCTTTTCATGCCATTTCTTTTTTTGCGATTCGCTGCCGGGTAATTCCTCAAACACCCTGTCGCCGTCACTGCTTACAATGTTATTGATATGATCGACGTTAAAATCCCTCACCAAAAACTTAACCCGGTAGCCGAGCGCGAGATTTTCAATCACCAAAAACTGGTCGGCATCGGCATGTAATATTTGTTTGGTTTGATTATACGTTAAATTAAGGATATGCGGGTTTTGCACTTCACAGTACTTGGCATTTTCGTCTATCCCGATGAAATTCTTTCTGAACTCGTCGTAATTTTTCTTCCAGTCAGCAGGCGATGAAATAACAACTTCACGAAGTTCGAGCGGTTTAGGGGTCATTTCAACGTCCACCTTGATCGGCTCCGGCCCAACCAACACCGTCTTATCATAATCCTTATATCCTAAAATACTAACTACCAGTGTATACTGCCCGGGCCTCACATTGGCAAGGGTAAATCCGCCGTTTTCCCTGCTCGCCGTTCCGACGGACGAGTTGCTCAAAAATACACTTGCGCCGGCAATAGGTTTTTTTGAATCGGCACTGGTTACTACACCGGTAATAGTGCCAAGCTGGGCAAGCGCAGCAAATGGAAATAACAGGCAAATAAGCACCAACCAGGGGAGTCGCATCGGATAAAATTACAATTTATTTTCTTTCCGCGAAAAAACGGATAAAAATTGAATAAACGGTGAAAATACACATTGGAATTGTGTTAAATTACGTTAAAAAAAGTCATTGCGCGACACCCGAATAACAATCTCCTCCTCGAAATTTTCAGATAAAAATAGTTTTACGACGAATACAGAAAACCGGTTATTTAGCTCAAATAAATGATGATCTTATCCGATACCACCTGCGTGGGATACCTTTTTAGCGGCCGCTCAGCCGGGCCGTTTAATACGCGTCCTTCACTGTCGAACTTACTGCCATGCAGGCTGCAGGTATAGTTATTCCCCGCCGGCATAAGCTGGTTATCAGCATGGGTACAACGCAGCAGCAGGGCTGTGTAGGTGCCGTCCTTTTCTTTTTTCAGACCGATGTTATAGAACAGATTTTTTGGCTGGATGAGCTGAAAATCGGCACTCGCAAATAACGAAACAGGTACCGCGACCTGGTGGTTAACTACGTCCGTTTTGAAGACAGCCAACGTTGACGCGCAGGATGCCAGTGAACCTACAAGCATCCCCGACCCGATGGCAAGGCACATCGAGCACGATTGTTTTACAAATTTTCTTCTGTCCATCATCTTAAAATGCAAATGCCACACCAAAATCAATTAAATTATTATTCACCTGGTAAACCTGGGCCGCCGGGTTGGGGTTAAGGATCAGTGAGGGGTTTTGCTCACCGGTATGGATAAACCGTACATCGGCCTTAATGGCCACATTGCGTATAGGCAAGTAAGTAAAGCCGGTAACAATATGATTTTGGTTGAGCGTACCATCCATTATTCCGTTTGCCGGGATGGACACATTCTCGTTAAATCGCTCATCGCGCACAAATACGATAAACTGTTGTTCGCGCGGGCGGGCGGCGTTGTACAGCAGGTCGTACCCTATTTCGGCATAAGCGCCAAACTGGGCTTTCGGCGTATTGTTGGCATAGGCGCCATTGATCTTTGCAGCGTCGGGTATGGAAACATAAGTTGCCAGCGCCCTGATGGCGATGCCATTTTTTGTGTATTGGATATCGCCTTCGGCAAGGGCCACCGGCGTACCAAAAATGCCCGATGCCAGCCCAATGCTATCGGCCTTGTGCGTGCTTACGCCAACGGTACCGCCATAATAACCGGATACCTGTGCCTTAAAATCCCCCTGGTAAAATTGAAGCGAAGCCGTAACGGCAAGATTATTGGCGGTAGCGTTTTTACCCTCGGACTTCCCGCCTTCCAGCAGGTCGCCATGCTCAAAATTAGCTGAATTCAGGCCGTTCATCAACCCGGCGGAGTAATTAAGCGGCAAGCCATTCAAGTTACCAAATATGCCCACGCCTATCTCGCGCCAGGTGGAGGGGATGATAAAGGTTTCCACATAATTGCGTTCGTTCCCGTTAAAAGTATTGGGGAGGTGGTTTTCATTTAAAATACCTATGCGCGGGATAAACAAACCCGCCACCAGGTAATTATTGGCATTAAGATTAAATTTTAAATAAGCCTGCTCTATAGACACTTCGCCGCCGTCTTCGCCGCCGGTAACCTTGGCATCTTCAACCTCCAGTTCCGAAAAAACGGATATCTTTTCGTTGAACTTGTGGCCGGTGAACAGCACAAAACGCTGTAAATCCGCTTTTGCGATGCCCAGGTTGTTATCGCGCTGGTAAAACGCATTGCCATACCCGCCGATAGTGGTAGCGCTTTTTGACAGGCTATTGTTTAATGAATCTTCTGAAGTAACGGCCGCCGTTTGCCCGAATAAGGATGCTGCCGAAAATACTAGGGCTGCAGAAATGGTAAAAGTTTTAAGGTACATATCCAGTTGTTAAAGTGCTGGCAAATGTATTTTTTATTTAGACTTAATCCAAATAAAGATAAAAATAAATTTGGTTGTAAGGGTTGTAAGGGTTGTAAAGGTTGACGGCCAAAGATTATAACTTGCTACAACTCATTACAACTTGTTACAACTAATTACAACTAATTACAACTAATTACAACTAATTACAACTCATTACAACTGACCACAACTAAAGATCAGTCACGCCACAAATAGGGGAATAAAAGGAGGGCCGTAGCAACCACTATCGCATTAATGGCCAGCAACACACCCATGCTGCTATAACTGGCACTGCGGGCAAGGCCGTCCATCGCGTTTTTGCTCAGGCGGATAAGGATCAGTATTACGGGGATCACTACCGGAAAGCTCAGGATAGCCATCAGGGTGCCGTTGTTGCCGGCTTTGGAGGCAATAGCCGATATCATGGTAAAGACCGTGGAAAAGCTGATGCTGCCCAGGATGACAGCGATAAAGTAAAAAAGAGGGTCGCCCAGGGTATTCGTAAAAAATACGAGATAAACAATCAACGCGAGGATGCTCAGCAGCGACATTAAAAGACTATTGTAAATGGTTTTGGATAAGATAATGGCCTGCGGGCTGGCAATTGAATAATAATATAATAAACGCCCCTTGCTTTCCTGCAAAAAGCTTTTTGCAATGGCATTAACTGCGGCGAACAACATAATGATCCAAAACAATACGTTCCAAACAATCGGATAATTTTTGGTGCCCGCAAAACCACCGTTTAAGTTGAATGAAATGTAGCAGATGAAAACCGTAGATACTACGTACAGCAACACGCCGTTAAAAGCATATTTGGACCGCCATTCCAGCAGGATCTCTTTTTTTAACAGGAACCAGGTTTGGTTGGCAAGTTGCATGGGGGTAAAGATATTGAATTAGTTGATTAGGTTGTTGCGGTTATGTAAATACCGCAGGGCGCCCTTTGTGGGTGCCCTCGCTAAAAAACATCCGTCACACGATCATCAATATTTCATCATGCCATCGTAGGGGCACCCCTCGCGGGTGCCCTGCTCCCAGTCCGAAGTGAATGTTATTTGGATGCTATTTGAGTCGTGTAATTTTTAAACAATACTAAATCCAAGACAACTATATAAATTAGCAAAAATTAAATCTGTACAGATGCCCGTTGCCTATTTCAAAACGCCGATTGGTTTTGTGAGCATAACCGAAGAAGACGGGTTTATCACCTCGGTCTACATGCTCGACGGCGAATTTGAGATGCAGGAGCCTGATAGTCCCCTGTTAAAAAAGGCCATTCAACAATTGGATGAGTATTTTAAGGGTGAAAGAAAAATATTTGATCTGCCGTTGAAACAGGCCGGTTCTGATTTTCAGCAGCAGGTATGGGACCAATTATCCAAAATTGACTATGGCAAAACCATCAGCTACCTGGAGCAGTCGAAACTGATGAATAATCCCCTGGGTATCCGGGCCATCGCATCGGCCAATGGCAAAAATCATTTGATCATTGTGGTGCCCTGCCATCGCGTAATTGGTTCAGATGGTAGCTTAACAGGCTTTGGAGCGGGCGTCTGGCGCAAACAATGGCTGCTGGAGCATGAGGCAAAGGTATTGGGCGTGGGACAAATGAAGCTGGATTTTTAAATAAGTCAGAAAGAAGCCTGGGGGTCAGCTTCCCAGCAACTCAAAAATTTCATCCGTTTTTAAGATGCGGTCGGCGGCGCCGGCTTTAATAGCAGCCAGCGGCATTTCAGGCAATTCGGCTTCGGCAGGGTCCTGCACGATGGTCAGTGAGCCGCTTTGCTTTAGCTTCAGGAGCCCCTGCGCCCCATCCGGGTTAGCGCCTGAAAACAAAACAGCAGTGCATCTATCCGGGTAGCTGTCAGCAGCACTTTCAAACGTTACATCGATAGATGGCTTTGAAAACCACATCGCCTCTGACACGTCTAAACCAAAAAGCCCGTTTTTTTCTATTAAGGTGTGGTAGTTTGGCGGGGCGATATAAATTGCATTTCTTTCTATCTTGTCCTTATCGCTTATTTCCTTTAGCAGTAAGCTGCTGTTTTGGGCAAACATCGGCTCGATCTCACTCATATGATTTCTCATCCGGTGCATCACAATCAATACCGTTTTATCGAGCCCGGGCCGCAAGATGCTGACAAGACGAAAAAGTATTTTAAAAGACCCGGCTGAACCGCCGAGCAACAGTAATTCGGAGCTTCTCCAACGATCGGTCAACTGCTTATCAGGATTCAATTTTTTGATAGATATTTTCTTTGGCGTTTACTGATCTGAATTTCTTTTTAAATTTATCCGAGCGGATCGTCTCCTTGCTTCCAAGGCATAAAAACCCATGCGGGCTAAGGCTGCGATAAAATAAATCAAGTATCCGCTCCTGCAGGGAGGTTTCAAAATAAATAAAAACATTCCTGCAGCTGATCAGCTGAAATTCGTTGAAAACGGTGTCGGAAATTAAGTTGTGTATAGAAAAAAGCGTATTTACTTTTAACTCACTATGAATTGCTGCGGCATCGTACATCGTGGTAAAATAGTCGCTTAGTGTGCCGCCCATCGCGCACAACTGGTAATTTTCGGCATAAGTTTTTACATTCCTGAGTGTATAGATACCTTTGCGGGCATCTGCCAAAACAGCTGTATTTACATCAGTGCCGTAAATAAATGACTTGTTGGTCAAGCCAAATTTGTCCATCAATATCGCAAAGGAATAGGCTTCCTCTCCGGATGAACAACCGGCCGACCATATTTTAATATGCTGATACGTAGTTAAGTACGGCACTACTTCATTGCTTAGCGCCCGGTAAAACGACGGGTCGCGAAACATCTCGGTAACATTTACGGTTACCTCTTCCAAAAAGTCCTGGAAAAACCCCGGGCTGTTTACCAGGGCATGTTTAAGATCATAGAAACTGAGTTTTTTAACCATCATCACCCGGCTGATCCTTCTTTTTAAGGACGCTTTCGAATATTCGGAAAAATCAAATCCATGTATTTTTTTTACGATATCGGTTATCTCGGTAATTTGTTCGGCAGTTACATTTTGTACAGGTGTGCTCATAATCAGTGTGACAGCCACATCTGCATTAAGGAGACGAGCCTGTCGATATCAACCGGTTTTGTAATATAATCATTTGCACCGGCGGCTATGCATTTTTCCTTGTCATCTTTCATCGCCTTGGCGGTCAGGGCAATTACAGGCAGCTTTGCAAATTTAGTTTGATGCCGGATATTCCGTATCGCTTCGTATCCGTCCATCACCGGCATCATAATATCCATCAACACCAGGTCAATATCAGCAACTGCTTCCAGTTTATCAAGCGCTTCCTGCCCGTTTTCGGCAATTTCCACGTTGAGATCGTAACTTTCAAGTGCGCTGGTAAGCGCAAAAACGTTACGCATATCATCGTCTACCACTAATATCTTTTTCCCTTTTAAAAACTCCCTGCCGCCTAATACCGGCTTTGCGGCGCTTAAACCGGGAGCAAGCTTTGATTGAACAGCTGACTTGCCAATCTTGTTTAAAAACAGGTTAACCTCATCGATTAGCCGGTCCGTCGATTTGTTTGCCTTCATTACCATGGCGTTTGCATATTTCATCAGGCGGTTAATTGACGATTTATCCAACTCCATGGCTGTGTTGATAACAACCGGCAGCGTTTTAAATTTTTCGATGGCTTTTATTTTGTCCAGCAGGTCGAGCCCTGAAATATCCGGCAGGTTAAGATCGAGGATGACGCACTGATATTCATTTTCGTTCAGCATTCGCAGCCCTGATTCTCCGTCAAAAGCCTGGTCGACCGTTATGCCGCGGCTATGCATTAATTCAAACAGGGCCAGGTTTTGCGCCTTATTGTCCTCAATCAACAATACTTGTTTAAACCTTGCGCCGCTTTGGTTCATCACGTCGGTAAACAACCTGTCGAGCACCGATTTCTCTATCGGTTTTTTAATAAAGTTTATGGCTCCCTCGCGGCTTACACGGTTTGCAGCTACATCGCCGGCCGACATCAGGTGAACAGGGATGTGAAAGGTTGAGCTGTCCTGTTTCAACTCTTTTAATATTTGCCAGCCATCTTTACCAGGCAGCATAATATCAAGTATTACCGCATCCGGCTGAAGCGCCCTGATCGTCTCGACGGCATCATTTCCTTCCTGCAGCAAAGTAACTTTATAGCCATAGTCCCTGGCGTAATCTTTCAGTATGTCGGCAAAGTTTTTATCGTCTTCAACAATCACCACTTCGGGCTCACGGCCATCCTCCCGATTTGACTCATCTGCCGGTACTAACGTCGTCGTGTCAGCAATAAAGGTTTCTAATTCGGGCAAATCCTCCTGGCGCGCGGCAGCTGACTTTGGCCTTGCCGGGATTGTTAAGATAAATTCGCTGCCTGCGTCCGGCTCACTGCGAACGGTTATTTTTCCGCCGAGCAAGTTAACCAGTTCACGGCTGATGGATAGCCCCAACCCGGTGCCGCCGAACTTGCGGCTTGTTGAACCGTCCGCCTGCTGAAAAGCCTCGAAAATGATCTTCTGTTTTTCAAGGGGAATACCGATTCCCGTATCTTTTATGCTAAAACTAACGGTTTCAGGCTCAGCGCCCGACATTACACTGATGGAAACCTGTCCTCTTTCAGGCGTGAATTTGAAGGCGTTGGATAACAAATTCTTCAAAACCTGTTCTACTTTTACCTTATCGGCAACTATCGTTGGCGACAACCCCTTACCGGCATTGACGCTATATTTAATCTTTTTGTTTTTGGCGACTTCCGCAAACAAACTTTCCATATCATGTAAGATGTCGGCAATTTTTACCGTCTCGTTTTCCACCAGCATTTTACCCGATTCGATCTTTGCAAGATCAAGGATATCATTAATGAGCGTTAAAAGATCATTGCCGGCATTAAAGATTACACTTGCGTATTTGAGCTGGTCTTCCGACAGGTTGTTGGATTTATTGTCCTGTAAAATACGCGCCAGCACCAGAATACTGTTCAGGGGAGTTCTAAGCTCGTGGCTCATATTTGCCATAAATTCCGATTTATATTTACCGGTGGTTTCCAGCTCCTGAACTTTAAGACCGATGGCATTGCGCGCTTCCTCAATGGCCTGGTTCTTCTCTTCCAGCAGGCTGGCTTTTTCCTCCAACTCGGCATTAGTGCTGCGCAACTCCTCCTGCTGAACGGTCAGCTCCTCTTCAGATGCCTGCAGCATTTCGGTTTTGGTCAGCAATTCCTCGTTGGCAATACGCATTTCTTCCTGCTGCGACTCCAATTCTTCGGCCTGCTGCTGTACCTGCGAAAGCAACTCGTGCATCACGGAACGGGCCTGGGCGGTGTTTATCGCAATGCCGATGTTATCAGCTACGTTCAACAAGTATTCTTTACTGGCATCATCCAACGCATCGCGATAAGCAATTTCAAATACACCTTTGAGCTTTTTGTCGAAAAAGAAAGGAACAACAAAGCTTTCGACAAGGCTTTCCAGCACGATGGAAGACCCCAGCTCAAGCTTATCGTTTAGCCTGCCCCTGATCACGGTAGCTTTTTCATCTTTTGCGGCTTGCCCTATCCAGCCCTCGGATAGCTTGATTGTTTTTTTGATAGCCGCGGGATCATTTACAGCATACGAAAAACAATGAGTCAATAGCTGATCGTCTTCATTGAACAAATAAAAAGTGCCTGTCATCGCGCCGGTATAGCTGCAAAGCTCGGTGAGCACGTTTTCGGCAAGTTCCTTTTCGCTTTGCTGCCCCTGCATTCTCTCGTTCAGCAGGCCGGTGCCGGTCAGCAGCCAATTTTTGGCGCGGTTTTCACCAAGCACTTTTTCAAGTTCCGTGTTGGTTATTTTGATTTGGTTCTCAGTTCGTTTTTGCTGCTCAAAGGTTTCCTGGATATAAAAAAACAAAACGATAATAATGAGCAGGAAAACAACCGAACCGATCATGATGATATCCAGTGCACTGGAGGCGGCTTGTTCAGAACTTGCTTTTCGTGTCGCCAGCAGTTTATTATCTGTGTCTTTTATCTCATTCACCAGTGCCCTTATCTGGTCCATGCCATGTTTGCCGTTGATCAGCATATTATGTTGAACCATAAAATCAAGCCCCTTTGCCGGCCGTGTATCGATGTTCAGTTTTAAAATAGCCAGTTGCTCATTAACCAGGACAGTTAACGACTCAACCCGCTTAACCTGCCCGGGGTTATCGGAGATCAGGTCGCTTAATTGCACAATATCAGCTTTTATTATCGGAAGGGCCGATTTATAAGGATCGAGAAAGTCGGGGTTGTTCGTTGCCACATAACCGCGCATACCTGTTTCGGCATCCACCATCTGTTGCATCAAGTCGGTTGAGGTTTTAATTACGTGTTGGGTATGATCAACCAAAGCTGAATCGCCTTCCAGCCGGTTGATGCTATTGTAGGATAATATGCCCACAAGTAAGATAAGTAATACGGAAACTGCGAAACCGGCAAATACCTGTTGCCGAAAGGTAAAGTTTAACATATTGTGCTTTAAATAGGAGAATCAGGAACACAAATATGTTAAAATTTTTAGTTTTAATATATTTTTGTGAGTAACAAGTAAGAAAAATAAGCTGAAATAAGCTCCTTAAAGGTACGGCGGATCCCTTATCCCTATTTGTTTCAGGCTACCGCGCTAACCATTGTTTTTTTCTTTGAAAGCACGCCGATCACGGCGAGCGCCGCACCGCCAAAAAGCAGGTACCATCCCCATTTAAATTTTAGTTTGGAGGTGAGATATTTGGCGACAAAATGAAGCGGAATAAATGTGAAAGAGGTTTTTACCTTTAAAATCGCCAGTATATAAAACAGGATTACCAGGCCCAGGGAGAGCCAAGCCGTTAATCTGACAATTTTTTGCTGACTCATTACTGTACCTAAAATGCCGACCACCGCTACCAGCAGCATGACGATGCCGTACGGTTTATTACCGTCGTAAACATCCCAGGCGCCGACGATAGGCTTTATAACAGGGCAATAAGTACCTGCTATCAGGATAACGAAACCGACAAAGGAGATCAGATGATTAAGGCGCATATCAGTTTTTCGCTAATTCCATTTTTTCGGCAAAGTGGGCGCAATAATCTCGCAGGTCCTCCACGATGTTTGTTTCGCCGGTTGCGCGTAAAAAGCTGTCGCCCATGGTTTGCAGGGTTTCGAAGAAAAAGCGTTTCATCTCGTCTACAGGCATATCTTTTGTCCAGAGATCAAGGCGAAGGGTATTTTTATAGTTCGAGTCCCACACGGCAAGCATCAGCGATTTTACCGGCAGGGCCTCTTTATTTTGAGCGTCTGTCGACTCCCACATAATGCTCTCGGGTACGTTATTATCATCCAGTTCAATGGTTAGCTTAACCTCGGCTTTCTTCATTTCAGTTATTTAACAAGTAAAAATATTATAGCCGTCAAAGTTATAAAGCTTAGCTCTACAATCCATAATTTTTTCAATTCGTGAAAGAAATTGCGCAGGATCATGTCCAGAAATGACACTACAACAGCAAACAGCAAAAATATCCACCCGATGGCCGTGCCCATATCGATCAGTTTGGCGCCCGTGATTTTTATGCCGTATATCCAGCTGTAGCCGGCGGCGAATAAAAAAAATGCACTTGCAAAATTGAGCGGGGTGATCCGGAGTTTCATGGTTTTAGTGTTTCTTTCGTGATGACGGCCTGGGCACCTTACGGTTTACGGGTCTGGCGTGCGGGTTTTTCTTCGCCTTTGCCGCATCGAATTTCTTATGCTGATTTGGGGTCTTCTTTTCGTGAAAAGCCCCTTTAAATTCAGGATTTTCGCGCCGCTTTTGCATGTCAATCTCTTTTGCCTGTTCCTGCCTTTCTTCGTACGGAGTTGACTCTACAAACACATCGGCAGGAATAGCCTTCACAGCGATCGTTTGCCTGATCAGCTTTTCAATTTTGTGTATATAATAGGCTTCGGCCGGGTTGCAAAACGTTATCGCCTCGCCCAGGTTATAGGCCCGCCCTGTGCGGCCGATCCGGTGGACATAGTCTTCTATCACCACCGGAACATCAAAATTGATCACGTGGCTTACGTCGCTCACATCTATTCCGCGGGCGGCTACATCAGTGGCCACCAATATCTTCACCTCATCGTTTTTAAAGGCGTTAATGGAGTTGATGCGGGTGTTTTGCCCCTTATTGGCGTGCAGCACCTTTACTTCCTTTTCGCCGTACTTACGCAGCAAAAACTTGTAAACATCTTCGGCCGATGCTCGGGTTTTACAAAAAACGATGAGCTTGCTGATCTCATTTTCCGCGTCCAGCAGGTTTTTCAGCAGGTTGATCTTTGTTTTAACGTTAGGTACCTGGTACAGGTATTGCTGTACCGTTTGCGCCGGCGTGGCCTGCGGGGTGATTTCGACCACCGTTGGAAATTTAAGGAAATTACCGGCCAGCTGCTGCACCTTATCAGACATGGTGGCCGAGAACAGCAGGTTTTGCTTTTTTACCGGCACCACTTCCAATATTCGGTTGATCTGTGGCATAAAGCCCATATCCATCATTTTGTCGGCCTCGTCAAGCACGAGGGTTTGCAGCATTTTGGTTACGAGGTGGCCGCCGAGGTAAATATCCAAAAAGCGACCAGGTGTGGCCACGATAATATCAACCCCTTTTTTTACCTGTTCAATTTGTGTTTTGGGGCCCAGGCCGCCATATAAAACAACCACCCTTAAGTCTGTATTTACAGCAAATGCCTTTATATTTTGCTCTATTTGCATGGCCAGTTCACGCGTAGGGGCTACAATCAGCGCGCGTGGATGGTCGCCCAGGGCGTATTTGAGCTTCATCAGGATGGGCAGCACATACGCCGCAGTTTTACCCGTCCCGGTTTGGGCGATGCCTAAAACATCCTGCCCGTTAAGTATGGGCGGAATCGCTTTTTCCTGTATAGGGGTAGGAATGGTGTACCCTGCATCGGCAACAGCAGTTAATATCTGCTTATTAAACTTAAAATCCTCAAAAGCTGCTGCCATCCGGCAAAGATAGGATTTACGCGGCGAATCGTGATACCCCGTTTACAGCGGCCTGCATAATCACGGCATATAGGTTTATAAAAATCTTTTCAGAGGTGAAGGCCTGTGAACGTCAGGCCATTCGCCAGTTGATACTCCAATGGATAATTATTATTCCCAAACATATCACACATATAAATGCCAGGACAACTAATATCCAATAAAGTAACGTTTTCATGGTTGAATCGGTGTAGGGGAATGAATCAGGTTCACGTGAAGGCTTACGTTTTGCGACTGTTCTCATTTTTAATAATTTATCGACAGTACACTAGCATATATAGTACCAATTGAGCCGTTTGAAGTCAAATATTTCTTAATACTCAAATTATTTTATTAAAACTACACGATCAGGGTGCGCTAATTGTAGGCAAAATCATTCACAATTCCTTTTAAGTGGCCAGAACAGATAACAAATTTACCAACGACGCCTGTGTCGGGGCGGCCCATTTCGTTCCATAAAAGCGTCGGGTGATGCTTCATCTATCGACTTCTATCACCAAATTTTCTTTGTTGCCCGAAATTATCTCATTTTTGAGGACGGATTAAGGCTAACACCCGTCAATGATGAGACATTTTTTAAGCTGTGACTGGGGAACCTCATCGCTTCGGTTGAGACTGGCGGAGGTGCGTGACGGCCGGATCATCGCTGAAGTTCGCTCTGCCGAAGGCGTCGCCCCGGTTTACGAAAAATGGCGGCGAAGCGGTTTGGGAGACGATCAAAAAGCGGGGTTTTATCTGGACGTGATCAGGCAAAAGTCGATGGAACTGGAAAAGCACACCGCCCAACCGCTAAAGGGCCTTACACTCGTTTTATCCGGCATGGCATCTTCATCGATCGGGTTTATCGATCTTCCTTACGCTTCAATGCCTTTCAGGCTGGACGGCGCCGGAATGATCACCGCCCTTATCGCTGCAGGTAACGGTTTTGAACATGACGCCCTTATTATTTCAGGGGCCAAAACAGATGATGATGTAATGCGTGGGGAAGAAACCCAGCTAATCGGTTGTGTTGCACAGGGCCGGCACGTAAAAGATGAACTGTTCATCTTTCCGGGAACACATTCAAAACACATTATGGTAAAAGATAACTATGCTGTAGGCCTTAAAACCTTTATGACGGGAGAAGTATTCAGCATTTTGGCGCAGCATAGTATACTAAAAAACACTATTCAATCTGCTGATTTCGATGCCAATGCTTTTAAACGAGGGGTTTGTGACTCGGCTTCCGGAGATTTACTGCATTTGATATTCAGGGCGCGGACGAACGGCCTGTTTGACCAATGCACCGAGGCTGAAAACTATCACTACCTGAGCGGATTGCTGATCGGCTCGGAGTTGAGCGGCCTGGCGTCCGCCAACGTGGATAAAATTAACCTGGTATGCGGCAATGAACTCAGACAACCATATCAAATTGCGCTGGACATGCTGAGTGGAGGCCAAAAATTGGAGGTATTTTCGGCTGACCAGGCTGATGACGCGACAATAAAAGGCCAGCTTGCTATCCTGAAACATTTAAAAATAGTGTCATGATTCATAACTTTTCCTTTGACCTGTTTAATCAAATGCCCATTGTGGGTATTATGCGCAATATCCCGGACGAACATATCTGCACCATTGCAGAAGTTTATCATCGGTCGGGCCTTACCTGCCTGGAGATCACCATGAATTCTTCAAATGCCGAAAAGCACATTTCATCATTGGTTGAAACGTACTGGGGCCGCTTAAATATCGGCGCAGGTACCGTTTGCAGCATGGCCGACCTGGAAAAAGCCCTCGCCGCAAGAGCACAATTTATTGTCACCCCCATCCTGAACGAAGAAGTTATCAAAGCGTGTGTCGACAGACATATACCTATATTTCCGGGTGCTTATACCCCTTCCGAAATATATAGGGCATGGACCATGGGCGCCACTATGGTAAAACTATTTCCGGCAGGCGACTTTAGGCCGGCAAATATTAAAGAAATACTGGCTCCGTTGAACTTTGTGAGCCTGATGCCAACCGGGGGAGTAACCCTGGAAAACTTTACGGAATATTTTGAACAGGGCGCAAAGGCAGTTGGCCTGGGCGGTAGTTTATTCCCAAAAGATGTGATTGCCCGGCAGGATTGGAGCGTTTTAGGGGCGATTTATGATGCCTTTGTAAAAAAGTACCATGATTTTGTAAGCAGCGCAAAGGCCTGATACCGGCAACTGGCGTTAGAGATTAAAATCTTCGAAATTGGCGTTTTTTAAAATATTCCTTACCCGATTGGCATCCGTTTGTTCAAATGCATATTCGCCGCCATAGTTTTCTCCCATAAGGATATGGTCGTTCTTAAATATCATACGGCTTTGTTTGCGCGACCGTGCCGATGAATGTACCTCGCGCACCCCGGTGAAACGTACCAGGTCCTCAACATTATGCTCGTTAATGCCGCTGCCGGGCATGATGGTTATCCTTCCTGCCGCCGTTTCCACCAATTCCGCAATAATGCGCGAGCCTTCAATAGCGGTGCTTTTGCCACCTGAGGTCAAAATGCGCTCGCAGCCCAGTTCAATAACATCTTCCAGCGCCTGGTTAAGGTCGGCACACATATCAAATGCCCTGTGAAAGGTAACGCCAACGCCCATCCGCGTGGCCATTTGAACCAATTTTGAGCAGCGTTCCTTGTCTACGGTGCCATCGGCATTCAGCAGTCCGATTACAATACCGTCGCACCCGGCTTCGATGCAATGTTTTACATCTGCCGTGATGATATCGTACTCCACATCAGTGTACAAAAAATCTCCGCCGCGCGGCCGGATCAGCACATAAAGCTTAATGTGGAGCAATTTTCGGGCGAGCAGGATATCGCCGTGAGACGGCGTAGTTCCGCCTTCGTATAAATTTTCACACAGCTCAACCCTGGCGGCGCCCCCTTGCTGGGCAGCTAAAGCTGATTCAACAGAATTGGCACAAACTTCGAGCAGGACAGGCGAATTCATTGGCGGCGTAAATTACTTTATTTAAGGCATAAAATAAAGGCGAAGGGGTTGACCGGTAATTTGTACGGAAAAAATTTCAAAATGGTTACATCCTTGAATCGGCGGCAGGGCCCGTTTTTATTTTTGCTATTTATATAGCCGCCGCTAATAGAAGCTTTTCCCGGGAATGATCAGATCGTGTTTTTCGGCATTGCAAACGGCAAAAGTAAAACCCTGCTGAATGGCGTAAGCACCATATTCGCCTTTTTTATTGATGGCTAAAAAGCCCACCTGTATGTCTTTGGCGGTTTGGGGTTTCTTTTTAATAATACGGTTTACTGCTTCCTTGCAAGCCTCCTCCGGCGGATAGCCGCGGCGCATCATTTCAACCACCAAAAAGCTGCCTACATTTCGGATCACCTCTTCGCCCACGCCGGTTGAGGTTGCGCCGCCAACTTCATTATCCACATAAAGCCCCGCCCCGATGATCGGGCTGTCGCCAACCCTGCCGTGCATTTTGAAGGCCATGCCGCTGGTGGTGCACGCGCCGGATAAATTTCCTTTGGCATCAATAGCCAGCATGCCTATAGTATCGTGATTATACTTGCTGCCCGGTTTGTGCTGCTTGTTTTCGATATTGACCACCGGTGAGTATTTGGCGGTTTTCAGCCATTCATGCCAGGCTTTTTTTGACTCGGGGGTAAGTAATTGTTCTTTCTTAAAACCCTGCTCAACCGCAAATTGCGTAGCCCCCTCTCCTACCAGCATCACATGCGGGGTTTTTTCCATCACCAGCCGCGCCACCGATATGGGGTGAGCGATGTGCTCGATCGCGGCTACCGAGCCGCAATTGCCAAACTCGTCCATAATGCAGGCGTCCAGCGTAACGTGACCATCCCTGTCGGGGTAGCCGGCGCGGCCCACAGTATGGTTGTTCAAATCGGCCTCGGGTATCTTTACGCCGGCTTCCACCGCATCCAATGCCCGCCCGCCTTTGCTCAGCGTCTTCCAGGCCTCGATATTTGCGGCTACTCCAAAGTCCCAGGTAGAAATGACTATGGGAAGAGTTGCCGGTGCACTGATTATGCCTGCCCGGGCAATTGCCGAGGACGAAATTGCGGCAATTGAAGCCCCTGCCGCTGAAATTTTTATGAACTTACGCCGGTTATACATCGCCGCTAATATAGATATTAGGAATATAAATAAAACCCCTTGTATCTTTATTTATACACACCGGAAACACTGATTAATTCCAAAAGATAAAGGCGCTACTCGAACTCCTGTTTGCAATTGTTACAGCGCCAGTTTTTTTGGACATGAAACGGATTCACCAGGTTTATAAAAGAATCGAGTACCTCGGACCACTGTTCCTCTTTTTTTTCAGCAGTAATATTGCTCACATTGGTTGATCCGCAGTAAGGGCAAACCACATAAGTATTATTTTCATTGTCAACTTCGTGGTGGTCCTTTTCGTGCAGGTCGCCCTCGCTGGCCAGGATTTCGCGGCACCGCTGCAGGTCGCGTTCAAAAACCTTAAGCTTCACTCCGCCGGTTGTGCTGGTATAGATGGGGTTTGACCCTATGGTATTTTCGTCGGCTATAAAACAGGGAATGCCGTTTGCTTCCAGTCTTGTACGCACGATGTGTGCCAGCATCGGATCGTAGTATGACTCAAAGGTCACTATTTTATCATCGGTAGTCATGATAGCAAAAATAACGCAATTTACGTCAGTTTGTTGAATTTTACGTAATTTGGGTGCTATGAACCGCATAGACAGGGTTTCCGCTATTTTAATCCAATTGCAATCACGCAGGGTGGTCAAAGCCGGCGATATTGCCGAACGCTTCGGCATCAGCCTGCGCACCGTGTACCGCGATGTAAAAACCCTCGAAGAAGCGGGCATCCCCATCATTGGCGAAGCCGGTGTGGGTTATTCCATTATGGACGGTTACCGGCTGCCCCCGGTGATGTTTACCCGCGAAGAAGCTACTGCTTTTTTAACTGCCGAAAAGATAGTGGAGAAAATGGCGGATAACTCCGTTACCGAACATCACCGTTCGGCGATGTACAAGATCAGGTCGATATTAAAGACATCCGAAAAGGCTTTGCTGGAAGATATTGACCAAAGTATTGCGGTATTAAAAAACACGCACCAACTCCAGGTGGACCACAAGGATCATATCCAGACCTTGTTGAGCAGCATCGCTCAAAAAAAAGTGATCACTATTGATTATTTTGCCAAACACAGCCAGGAGCATACCAAAAGAGATATTGAGCCGATCGGCATTTTTTACAAGGACAGTTTTTGGCATTTGATCGGTTTTTGTCGGATGAGGGGCGATTACCGCGATTTCCGGGTGGACAGGATCAACCAGGTAAAGGTAACCGAAAAGGTTTTTAACAGTAAACACCCCACGCTAAAGGACTATATCAACCAAACTGCCAAAGAACATGCGTTAGACCTGGTGGTCATCCGTGTGGATAAATCGATATACCCGCACCTTGATTACCAAAAATATTACAGTGGCTTTGTATCCGAAAAAAAGATCGGCGACCAGATCGAGATGACCTTCCTGACCATGTCGCTGTGCGGCTTTGCCCGCTGGTTTATGATGTTTGGCGACGATGCCGAGATCATCAGTCCTGACAGCCTGAAGGAAAAGGTTGGCCAGATTGCGACCGTAATCGCCCAAAAAAATTTACAGCTCAGCAATTCCTACTGACATACAGCTGTCATTAGCCTGGTGTTGATTTGAATAAAATTAAACGTCATGGCAATCAACGTCATCTTTTGGGTATTGATCATCGCGTTCGTGATACCCGGATTCATTTTTGGCTTTAAAAAGCTTTTGGGACACAAGGATTCCATTGCTGCCTTCAAAAAATTTGGCTACCCCTTGTGGTTTATGCACGCGCTTGGTTTTGTGGAAATTACAGGCAGCACCCTGATGCTGTTTAACGCAACAAGGGTTTATGGCATATCCATTTTCCCTTTCATCCTGGCAGGCGCTACCTATACTCATCTTAAAGTAAAGGATGGAACTAAAATAGTAATGAAACCCCTATTGGTGGGCCTGCATCTGCTGATCATATTTTTGTTTACCTTTTTAATGCCGGGAATATGCATTATTGGATTGTAGTTGTATCGAGAGATCACATAGCGCGGGGCGTAGCCGGCGGTTTTATGCAGGCAAATCACGGCAAAGCGGGGCCCCAGAAACGGATGAGCGCCGGCGATGGAGTGATCTGCTATTCGCCTAAACAAACCTACAGCGGCAACGAAACGCTGCAGGCTTTCACAGCTATCGGCAAAGTTGCCGGCGACCATGTGTACCAGCACAAAATGTCCGATGATTTTATTCCTTACCGCCGTAACGTTGATTGGCTCGAATGCCGGGAAACACCGATTGCGCCGCTGATAGCGGAGCTGGATTTTATAAAAAATAAATCCTCATGGGGCTACCGGTTTCGCTTTGGATTCTTCGAAATCCCGGAAGCAGATTTTAAACTTATTTATAAAAAAATGGTTGATTGAATAGTCATTGGTCATTAGTGATAGCGCGTATCGGCAATCAAGGTCAACTTAACAACATTTCAACTTTGCAACATTCCAACTTTACAACATTCCAACAACATTCCAACAAACAAAAAAATGGAACCACTAACATTAAAAACCACCATTACCTTCGACGAACCGATTGAAAAGGTTTGGAAGGGCCTTACCGACCCTGCGATGGTTAAGCAGTATTTCTTCGGAACCGATTTGAGCTCCGACTTTAAAAAAGGCAGTCGCATCACTTTCAGCGGCGAATGGGAAGGAAAGACCTATACCGATGGCGGCACCATACTGGAGATCGATCCGCCCAAACTGCTTAAATATACTTATTGGAGCAGCATGTCGGGCACGGAAGATAAGCCCGAAAATTACCACAATATTACCTATGAGCTGCATGAGGACGAAGGTGTAACCGCGCTGGTAATCACCCAGGAAGGTGTGAAAAACGAGCAGGCAAAAGAACACTCGGAGCAAAACTGGCAATCGGTTTTTGGCGGCTTAAAGGACCTGCTGAAAAAAACACACTAAACAATGATCACAAAAATTGAAACAATTGAGTTGCCTGCTTTTGATGCGGCGGGGATCGCCGTACGGACAACAAATCAAAACGGGCAATCTGCTAAAGATATAGGCGCACTATGGACGCGTTTTATGAGCGAAAACCTGGGCGCGAAAATTAATGACAAAGCCCCGGCTGATATTTATTGCTTTTATACCGATTATGAAAGCGATCATACCGGGCATTACACAGCTTTGCTTGGATGCAAAGTAAATTCATTAGCACATGTGGGCGCCGGACTTTCGGGAATATCTGTCCCGGCAGGCAAATACGATGTTTACTCGTTAGGGGGCAAATTTCCGGAAAATGTTCACCTGGCATGGCAGGAAATATGGGGCGGCAGTACAGACCGTGCCTACACTTTTGATTTTGACCTGTATAGCGGCAATGCCAAAAGCTTTGAAGAAACGGAGGCGAAAATTTATTTGGCCGTGAAATAGTTGCAGCGTTTGTCATCTTAAGCGCAACATTTTTTGTCATCCTGAGTACCCCACCGGGTTGGCCCGGAAAAAACGGAAATGACGTTTGGTTAACGGGGTGTCAGAAATAAAAAAATATGTCATTGCGAGGAGCGGCAGGGCAAGCGCCGCGGAGCGACGAAGCAAACTCATCGCCAATGCACAAACGCTAATGTATAGCGGTAATGTATTGGCGACGAGGTTGCTTCGCTTCGCTCGCAATGACAAGTAGTTTATATTGATTATCACCACGTTGCAAACACGTCATTATAAGCGCAGCGTTTGTCATCCTGAGTACCCCACCGGGCGGCCCGGAAAAAACAAGAATGACGCCCTTTCATAAATTTGTCATTTCGACGAGCAGCGCGGAGGAATGCGTGGCGGGTGAGGAGAAATCTTGTACACTTTGCATCCGAACTTTGCAGCCGGTAATGTCGCTTACACAAGATTTCT
>Ga0068856_100000623_pt1 | contig 38692 bp, 33 predicted proteins | sample KBSCornC62_FD_66595 | JGI IMG/M metagenome (GOLD analysis project Ga0068856, IMG submission 66595) | Corn rhizosphere microbial communities from Kellogg Biological Station, Michigan, USA - KBS Corn C6-2 | ecosystem: Host-associated > Plants > Roots > Rhizosphere > Soil ...
ACGACGCGCTCGAGCGTTCCCTTGCCGATGATCGGCAGCGTGCTCGCCGTGCAGGTGACGATCACGTCGAACTGCGCGAGCCGCTCGGTCAGCTCGGTCAGCGTGATGGCGCCGGCAGCGAAGCGATACGCGAGCTTGCTGCCGCGCTCGAGCGAACGGTTCGCGACGGTGATCGAGCGCGGCTTGCGCGCCGCGAAATGTGTCGCGGTGAGCTCGATCATCTCGCCGGCGCCGACGAGCAGGAGCCGCTGTTCCGAGATCGAGGGAAAGATGCGCTCGGCGAGCTTTACCGCGGCGGCCGCCATCGAGATCGATGCGCTGCCGATATCGGTGTGCGTGCGCACGTCCTTGGCGACCGCGAACGTGCGCTGGAAGAGCCGGTTCAGCACGAGGCCGAGCGACCCCGCGGCCTCGGCTCGCCGCACCGCCTGCTTCATCTGGCCGAGGATCTGCGGCTCCCCGAGCACCATCGAATCGAGTCCGCTCGCAACGCGGAACGCGTGCGACACCGCGCGATCGGCGTCGAGCGTGTAGACGTATGGCGCGAGCGTCGACGGCGGCAGCGCGTGCGCCTGCTCGAGCCAGCGCGTGACCGGCACCGGCTCGCCGCCGTGAAAGTACACTTCGGTGCGATTGCACGTCGAAAGGATCGCCGCTTCCCTGACGATGCGGCCCGACGTCAGCTCCCGCAGCCCCGCCGACAGCGCGTCGGGCGCGAACGCGACGCGCTCGCGCACTTGGAGCGGCGCCGTTGTGTGGTTGAGGCCGAGCGTATAGAGGGACATGCGAGCCGATGGACCTCGGAAACGGACCGCGAGTTGCGCGCCGTACGTCGCCGCGATCGCGTGCATTTTACCGCAGCCCGCTCGATCGGCGCCCCGCAAGCCGTTGATTTGCGTGAATTCAGGCCTTGATGAACGCCTGCTTGCTGCCGAGCCACCGGTCGAGGTGGCGCGCGGCTGCGGCGGGATCGGTTTGCAGCAGCGCATCGGCCGCGTCCCGGGCCTGCTCGATCAGCGCGACGTCGCGCTCCAGATCGGCGAATCGCAGAAGCGGCACGCCCGACTGCCGCGCGCCGAGGAACTCGCCAGGTCCGCGAATGACGAGGTCCTGCCGCGCGATCTCGAAGCCGTCCGTCGTTTCGTAGATCACCTTGAGGCGCTGCTTCGCGGTATCGGTCAGCGGCTCCTCGAACAGCAGCACGCAGGTGCTCTCCGTCGCGCCGCGACCGATGCGCCCGCGCAGTTGATGGAGCTGCGCAAGGCCGAAGCGCTCCGCGTGCTCGATCACCATGATCGAGGCGTTCGGCACGTCGACGCCGACCTCGATCACGGTCGTCGCCACGAGCACGTTCAGCTCGCCGCGGACGAACGCATCCATCGTCGCCGACTTTTCGTCCGGCTTCATGCGCCCGTGCAGCAAGCCGACGCGAATGCCCGATGCGGCGAACGCCTGCGTGAGCTCGGCGTGCAGCGCGACCGCGGTCTGCAGCTCGAGCTTCTCCGATTCCTCGATCAGCGGGCAGACCCAGTACACCTGGCGTCCCTCGCGGCACGCCTTGCCGACCCATTCGATCATCTCCGCGCGCCGCTTCTGGCTCACGAGCCGCGTCGTGACCGGCGTACGCCCCGGCGGCATCTCGTCGAGCACGGAGACATCCAGGTCCGCGTAGAACGTCATCGCGAGCGTGCGCGGAATCGGCGTCGCACTCATCATGAGCTGGTGCGCGTCGGCGATGCCCTTGTCGCGCAATGCAAGACGCTGCGCGACGCCGAAGCGGTGCTGCTCGTCGACGATCGCGAGGCCGAGGCGCGGCATCGCGACGCCTTCCTGGAAGAGCGCGTGCGTGCCGATCGCGAATGGCGCCTCGCCGCTCGCCAGCGCTTCGATCGCCTTGCGGCGCTTTCGCGCCGGCAACGATCCCGAAAGCCACGCGATTTCGATGCCGACATCACCGAGCCATCCCTGGAGCTTGCGCAGATGCTGCTCGGCGAGGATCTCGGTCGGCGCCATGAACGCGACCTGCCGGCCGCTCTCGATCGCCTGCAGCGCGGCGAGCGCGGCGACGATCGTCTTGCCGGAGCCGACGTCGCCCTGCAGCAGCCGCTGCATCGGCATCGCGCGCTTGAGGTCGTGGGCGATCTCGCGCCAGACGCGCTCCTGCGCGCGCGTCAGCTTGAACGGCACGCGCGCGAGCAGCGCTCTCGTCAACGTTTCGTCGCCGCGAAGGGCCGGCGCACGGCGCGATGCGCGCGCCTTGCGATGCGCCTTGAGCGAAAGCTGCTGCGCGAGCAGCTCGTCGAACTTGAGCCGCGTCCACGCCGGATGCGTGCGCGCGTCGAGCGCGCGTTGCGTGAGTGCACTGAGCCGCGGCGGCGGCGCATGCAGAAAGCGCACTGCGTCGCCGAACTTCCACAGTCCCCGCCGGCGGACCATTTCGTCGGGCAGCGTTTCGGCGGTACGCGCAGTGTCGGCGACGAGCGCGCGCGCGATCACCTTGCGCAGCGTGTCCTGCGAGAGGCCCGCGGTCGTCGGATAAACGGGCGTCAACCGATCCGGCAATGCAGTGTCCTCGCTGACGACCTTGAACTGCGGATGCACGATTTCCGGACCGTAGTAGCCGCCACGCACGTCGCCGAAAACGCGCACGCGCGAGCCGGCGCGCAGCGTTTTCTGATGGCTCGGATAGAACGAGAAGAAGCGCAACACGAGCGAGGCTTCGCGCGCGTCGTCGCGAATGAGGCACACCAACTGTCGGCGCGGGCGATACTGGATCTCGGTGCTGACGACGGTGCCTTCGGTCTGCGCCGTTTCGCCGACCTTGACCTCGGCAAGCGGCGTGATGCGCGTGTGGTCCTCGTAGCGCAGCGGCAAGTGGAGGACGAGGTCTTCTTCGCGCGTGATGCCGAGGCGCGCGAGCTTCTCGGTTGCGCTGTTGCGCCCGCCGGCGGGCTCGGCGGCCGAAGGGCGGGCAGCGCGCGGGACGGCGTCGCCGCGCGCGGCTTCGTTCGTGCTACTGGCCCTTCGTCTGGTCAAACGTCTCGCGCCATCCGGTCTGCGCGTTGGCGTCGCCGGTGCCCGGCAATGCAAGCACGGCTTCGACCTCGATCTTCGCGCCGCGCGGCAGCGCCGCCACCTGGTAGGTCGCCCGCGCCGGATAGGGCGCGTCGAAGTGAGCGGCCATGACGTCGTTGACCTTCGTGAACTCGGCGAGGTCGGTGAGCAGGATCGTGAGCTTGACGATGTCGTTCAGCGTCGCGCCGGCGGCCTTTGCAACACCGCGCAGGTTGGCGAACACCTGCTTCGCCTGCGCGTCGATGCCGCCGTCGACGATCTGCATCGTCGTCGGGTCGAGCGGAATCTGACCCGACATGTACAGCGTGTTGCCGACCTGCACCGCCTGCGAATACGGACCGATCGCGGCCGGCGCGTCGGCGGTCTGGATCACCTTCTTGCCCATTCGCTGCTCCCGTCGTTCCTGCCGAAAGTTTAGCAGGGCGAGGAGGCGGGCGCGTCAGGCGCGATTGGCGCAACAGCCGTAACTCAATGGGGCTGCGACCGCATCTTAAGCAGGTTCCCGATGCGCGAAAGCCGTTCGCGCAATGAAGCGATCTCGGTGTCGCGATCCTGCAGGAGCCGATGCAGTCCCTGGATCGCGGCGAGGTCCACTCCCCGAGCGTCGAGACCGGCAATGGTGTTGTCGCCATAGCCGATATGGAACGCGGCCCGCGCCGCCGCGCTTTTGCGCGCGACGGTTTCGAACGTAATCGACCACCACGCCACGCATCGCTCTTGCGGCGTACGCGATGAAATGGGCGCGATCGCGAAAGCTCGCGGCATCCCGTTGGCGGAGGCTCAGAAAAGCCTCGTGCAGCAGCGCCGTGGCGCTGGGCGAAGCGTTCCCGCCGCGCCGCAGTTCCTGGCGCGCAAGCCGGTGCAACTAAGGCGTAGAGAGATGCGAAGAGATCCTCGGCGCCGGCGGGCGCCTGCTGCTGACCGCTCGTCGCCGTTCGCGTTACCGAATCCATGACGGCGGTCCTCGATGTGGCGGCGCGCCCCGCGATCGCTCCTCTCGACCGCGAGGCCTGCGCTATAATGGTCGCTCGTGGGGACGTAGCTCAGCTGGGAGAGCGTCGCGTTCGCAATGCGAAGGTCGGGAGTTCGATCCTCCTCGTCTCCACCACGTTCGAAAGGCCCTGATCCCTCAGGGCCTTTTCGTTTTCTTCAATGTGCGGCCGCCTGGATCTGAATCGTGCGCGTTTCGCCAGGCTTCAGGACGTCGGCCTCGACGTGCGGAGCGATCTTCGCGAGCGCACGCTTGAATTCGTCGCCGGCCTGGACACCCAGCACCTGCGCATTGTGCGCATAGTGGACCGGGATCGCCTGCGAAACGCCGGTCCACTGGCAGGCGCGCGCCGCTTCGTCCGGACCCATCGTGTACGGTCCGCCGCCCACGCACACGATGCCGAGGTTCGGCCGGTACCGCTCGCCGAGCGTCTTCATGTCGCCGAAGAGATCGGTGTCGCCGCTCGCGTAAACCCGCATGCCGCCGATGTCCAGCATGAACCCGGCAGACGGGAAGCCACGGAGGTTCGAATGGATGGCGGGCACGAGGTGCGCCGTCATCGCGCCGTGCTTCGCGATGCCGCCGAAGTTCATTCCCGCACCGTTATTCGCAACGATCTTGGACGGATCGAGGCCGGCGCTCTTGAAGTCGTCGACAAGTCCTTTGCGCATGAGATCGCTCTGCCCGGTCGTCATGACGGGAACGCCTGCGGCGGTGAGCGCCTGCAGCATCTCGAAGTAGTCGCCGATGTGATCGCCGTGATCATGCGTGAGCAGGACGAAGACGGCATCGGGCTTCTTGTTTGAGACATAACGTGCGAAGCCTTGCTTGCTCGCGTACTCGTCCGGTTTCGTGATCCCGAAGCGTTGCCATCCTTCGTTGTTCCAGATCCACGCATCGATGTATGCGATCTGCTTGTAGTCCGGCGTCGCGACCTCCATGACCCCGCCCCCCAGCCAGCGGACCGTGACCCTGCCGCCCGGCCCGTGGGGCGCGTGCGGTTGCGCCCGGACCATCGTCCCGTATGGGGCCAGCGCCACACCTCCGCCGATCGCCAGCATGCCGCGCAGCAAAAGCCGCCGCCGTGCGCCATGCGATTCGGTACCGTGCATGTCGTGTCCTCGAACCTCCTGCTCCATGGCGTGGGTCCTCCTCCATCAGTGAAAAGCAGCGCGCGGTGACCGTCGGTTCTGCAGCGCGCGACGTTGGTTAGGTTTTGTTCCCGTGCGGCCAGTTCCGAGAGCGCACCGGCGTCCCGGCGGAAGCGACCCGTCTCACAATCCGAGATCGGTCAATCCCGGATGGTCGTCGGGCCGTCGTCCGAGGGGCCAGCGGTATTTCCGTTCGGATTCCCTGATCGGCAAGTCGTTGATGCTCGCGTAGCGCCGCATCATCAGGCCGTGCTCGTTGAACTCCCAGTTCTCGTTGCCGTACGAACGGAACCACGATCCCGAGTCGTCGTGCCACTCGTAGGCGAAGCGCACGGCGATGCGATTGCCCGCGGTGGTCCAGAGTTCCTTGATGAGCCGGTAGTCGAGCTCCTTCGCCCACTTGCGCTGGAGGAATCGGCGGACCTCCTCGCGGCCCATGGGGAATTCCGCCCGGTTGCGCCAGCGTGTGTCCTCCGTGTAAACCATAACAACACGATCGGGATCCCGGGTATTCCACGCATCCTCGGCGGTCCGCACCTTCTGCGTGGCGGTTTCGATCGTGAACGGCGGCAGCGGCGGCTTGCTTTCCATGCGAGCTCCTGAGTGAGAAACGCCCGATGCATTGGATGCTTCAGCGTGCCCGCGTGATCCGCGCGATCCCCACGATCCGCTCGACGACCGCGACGAGGATCACGATCAGCGCGATCTGGATGGACGACGCCGCGGCGATGACGAGCTGGCTTCCCTGGAACTGCAGGTAACTGAAGATCTCGATCGGCAGCGTCGTCACGCCGGGTCCGGTCAGAAACAATGCAGTGTTGAGCTCGCCGAACGAGACGATGAAGGCGAAGAGCCATCCCGACAGCACCCCCGGCCAGATCAGCGGCAGCGTGACGAGAACGAGCGTGCGCAGCGGTCCGGCGCCGAGGCTCTGTCCGGCTTCCTCGAGCGACGGATCGAGCCCCTGCGCGCTCGCAAGCACCGTGCGGAATCCATACGGCATGCCGACGACGCAATGCGCGAGCAGCAGGCCGCTGAACACCGGCATGCCGATCGTCTTGTAGAGCAGGAGCAGCGCGACCCCGAGGATGATCGTCGGGAACACGAGCGGCGCGACGAACAGCGACTGGAGGATGTTTGCGAGCATGCCGCCGCGCCGCGCGAGGTACAGCGCCGCCAACGTGCCGAGGATCGTCGCGATCGTCGCCGACGCGAGCGCGAGCTCGACGCTGAGCGCGAAAGCACTCCGCATGTTGTCGAGGCGGAAGAACTCGATGAACCACCGCATCGACAGGCCGGGCGGCGGAAACTGGAAGTAGTCGCTCGGCGAAAACGCGGCGAGGACGACGATCAGGATCGGGACGACGATCAGCGCGAATGCGACGAGTGTCGCCGCCGCACGCAACACCGAGCCGGCCGTCGGCATCCTCGTCACCGCGCGCTCCCCTGCACACGCCCGGGTCGCAGCAGCGCGAGCATCCCGGCGGTGAACGCAAGCGCGAGCACGAGCAGCACGAAGGCGAGCGCCGCCGCGCGCGGCCACTGGAACGCGGTGACGCTGTCGTAGATCATGCTGACGAGCAGCTTCGAGCGCGGGCCGCCGACCAGCGTGATCGTCACGTAGGCGGACAACGTCAGCAGGAAGACGAGCAGCGTGCCGGACGCGATCCCCGGCGCCGACAGCGGCAGCGTCACGTGCAGGAACGTGCGGACCGGGCTCGCGCCGAGCGCCTGCGCGGCCTCCAGATAGCGGCGGTCGAGCCCGGCGAGCGTGTTCGCGATCGAGATCACCATGTACGGCAGGAGGATCGTCATCAACGCCACGACGACCGCCGACGGCGTATAGAGAAGCGCGAGCGGCGCATCGAGCAGCCCCAGATCGTGCAGCGTCGTGTTGACGACGCCGCGCCGTTCGAGGAGCGCAACCCATCCGTAAGCGCGCACGACGTTGCTGACCATGAGCGGAAACAGCAGCACCAGGGTCGCGAGCATGCGCCGCCGCGGTGGCAGCATCGCGACGAAATACGCAACGGGATAGCCGATCACCAGGCAAAGGCCGAGGATGACCGCGGCGATGGCGAGCGTGCGGCCGATGATGGTCAGATAGAACGAATCGCCGACGAGCGCCGTGTAATTGCGCAGCGTCAGCGACGCGCCGTAAAGCTCGCTCGTCGATCCGGCATGGAGGCTGACCCAGAACAGGTAGACGACGGGCACCACGAAGAAGACGAGCAGCAGCGCGAGCGGCGGCGCCAGCAGGAACCAGCGCCACGCGGATCTCATTCGCCTGGCCCGTCCAGCACGACGGCGCTGTCGGAATCCCATTCGCAGCGAACCTCGTCGCCGATCCGAAAGTCGCTCGCGCGCGCGTTCTGCCGATACGAAAGCAACGGCCCCGCCGCGCTGTCGAGGTGGAAATGCGTGACCGGGCCGCGGTAGACGATGTCGCGAATGCGCGCCGGCAGTCCTTGCGCATCGCTGCCTTCCATGCGCAACCGCTCCGGACGCACGGCGATCTGCACGCGCTCGCCGGCCGACCTGTCGCCGGGCACGCGCACGCGCGCCGCCGGCGTCTCGACGATGATCGATGCGGCATCGCGGCCGACGACGATGCCGTCGATGAAGTTGCTCGCGCCGAGGAAGCTCGCGACGAATGCATTGCGCGGACGGTCGTAAATGTCGCGCGGCGCGCCGATCTGCTCGATCACCCCGTTGCGCATCACGGCGACGCAGTCCGACAGCGTCAGCGCTTCCTCCTGGTCGTGGGTGACGAACACGGCCGTGATGCCGAGACGCTGCTGGAGGCTTCGCAGCTCGACCTGCATCTCCTCGCGCAGCTGCTTGTCGAGCGCGCCGAGCGGTTCGTCGAGAAGCAGCACGGCCGGCTTGACGACGATGGCGCGCGCGAGCGCGACGCGCTGTTGCTGTCCGCCCGAGAGCTGTCGCGGATGGCGATCGGCGAGCGCCTCGAGCTTGACGAGCGCGAGCGCCTCGCCGACGCTGCGCGCACGCTCGCCGCGCGCGACGCGCCGCATCCGCAACCCGAACGCGACGTTTTCGGCCACCGTGAGATGCGGAAACAGCGCATAGCTCTGGAACACCATGCTGAAGTCGCGCCGGTACGGCGGCATCGGCGTCACGCGCACGCCGCGAATGAAGATGTCGCCGGCGTCCGGCTGCTCGAAGCCGGCGATGAGCCGCAGTGTTGTCGTCTTGCCGCAGCCCGACGGTCCAAGGAGCGAGAAGATCGTGCCGCGGGCGATGCCGAGGCTCACGTCGTCGACCGCGACGACGGACCCGAAGCGCTTTCGAACGCCGACGAGCCGGACGTCGTCGGTGTGCGCGTTCATCCGGCGGCGAGCGCCCGATCGACCTCGGCGGCGCGCGTCCAGCATTCGACGAGCGACACGCCGAGATCCGCTTCCATCAGCCGTTGCGCGTACGTCGCGTTGGCGGCGACGGCATGCTCGGACATCGTCGACGAAAGGTGCCGCCACGCGGGCGCGAGGCTTTCGAGTCCTCGCGGTGCGACGACGACCGCCGCGAGCCGGGGCGAGACCACCGCGAGTCGCGCGGCAATCCTCGCGGCGACGTCGCGCAGCAGATCGCCTTCCGGCCCGCCGCCGGAATCGGGAAGCGAGTCGAGCGCGCGCCGGCACGCGTCGAGCGGATCGAGCGCCAGCAAATCGACTTCGCCATGCGCAGGATCGCCGCCTTCGCGCACGCTCCCGTCTTGCGCGACGCGCAACAACGTGTGCACGGCGTTCAGCACCAGGCGAAAGCTCGGCGCGTCATTGACGCGGTAATGACGCAGCGTGTCGCGCATCGTCTCCTCGCCGCGGATCGGCAGGTAGCGGCGCACGTAGCCGTCGAGCGCGATGTACTTGCGGATCAGGTCGCCCATCTCGGGATGCGGCGAGAACAGCACGGCGCGCCCCCGCGCCCCGCTTGCCGACAGGATCGCCGGCTTGCCGTGCATCTCGCGCTCGAACTGCTCGCGGCCGAGCGGATTGTCGATCGCGAGGCGGGCGGACAGGACGAACGCATCGTAGGTGGCCGCGACGTCGACGCCATCACCGAGCGCAGCGTAGATCGGCCCGTGGTAATACGGCACGTCGATCGTCGGCGGGCATCCGTACGCCAGCGGTCCGTCGCGAAGCGCGATGGAGACGATCGCGACGCCGCTCTGCAGGTATTCGTGCGTATAGCGCGGATTCGCGTTCGCGGTACCGGTCCAGCCGGGACGGCCAGCGGAAAGATAGAACGCGCCGCCGCAGGATCCGATCGCCGCACCGCCACCGGCGAGAAACGCGCGCACGCGCGCATCCGCACCCGGCGCATCCTCGGCAGCATCGATGCCCCAGGTGGCGAACCCGCCGGGCAGGATCAGCAGGTTCGCGTCGTCGAGCGTACGTTGCGCGAGCGATGCGCCGTCGCACGGCACGTAGTCGATGCCGAGGCGAAGCAGGCAAAGCGCGTAGTACGCGAAGTACGGATACTTCGAAGCGGTGCCCGCAAAGAGTCGCACCGCCGGCCGCGCGAGCGGCGATGCGTCATTCGGAACGTCCGCCTGCCACGCTCGCGTCGCGACGCCGAGCTGTACAAGCGCTTCGTGCTGCGCGGGCGACACGTCGACCAGGTAGTCGCCCGCCTCGATGCCGTCGCGCCTGCCGGTGAGCCACCATGCGCGCGCGCCGGCTGCAAGCAGCCGGTTGACCGCGAGGGCGACGTCGTAGCTGTCGCCATTCGCCCGCCAGCCCAGATGAACGAGCCAGCGCGCGTCCCCCGACGACGGCACGGGTTATCCGGAAACGGCCCGGTTCCAGCGCTCGACCCACTCGGCCCGCTTGTCAGTCATCATGCCGAGATCGAGCTTGATCAGATGGTCGAGCTGCTCCTGAGGAAACTTGACGCGTTCCTGCAATTCCGGCGGCAGCTTCGACAGCGTGTCCTTGTTCGTGCCGCCATAGTTGTAGATCTTCGCGGCGAACGGCTGCACGTCGGGATCCATCGTGACGTTGATGTACCCCTCGGCTGCCTCGAGATTCTTCGTGCCCTTCGCGATGCACGTGCCCGATGTGTACGCGATGCCGCCCTCCTTCGGATACACCCACTCGACGGGCGCGCCGTAGCCCTTGACCGTGTACGTCTGCGACTTGTAGAGGATGCCGATCATCGCGTCCCCGGTGCGCATCGAGTTCATCATCGTGTCCGTATCCTTCGCCCAGATCGGGCGCAGATCGGCCATCTTCTTCAGCATCGCGAAGCCCGCTTCCTCGTCGCCCGGCGGCTTGCCGGCCGCGACGGCGCCGATCGGAATGATGTACGAGCCGATCGAATGCGAGATCTCGGGCAGCACGATGCGACCCTTGAACTCGGGACGCCACAGGTCGGCCCATCCCGTCGGCGGCGTCTTGACGAGCTTCGTGTTGTAGATGATGCCGATCACCGAGAAGATCTCCGGCACCCAGTAATCGTTCCAGAACGCCGGGATCATGTTGCGCAGGTTCGGCATCCGCGGCGAATCGCGGTCGATCTTCTCGCAGACGCCCTGCTTGATCGCGAGCGGCACGAGCCCGTCGGCCAACTGGAAGCAGTCGGCGGGCGGATTCGGGAGGCTCACCTTGATCTTCGTGATGCGCTGCACCGGGCTCGCGCCGCGATCCTGCACGACCTTGATGCCCGTCGCCTTCGTGTACGCCGCGTCGACGTTGTCGCGCATCGCGTCGCCCCACTGGCCGCCCCACGTCATCACGACGATCTGCTCAGGCTTCGCGAACGCGCTGCGGGGCCACGAAACGGACGCGATCAGCGGTGTCGCGAGCGCCGCGCCGCCGGCCTTCAGCCATTGTCTCCTGCGCATGCTGCCTCCTTTTGCGGACATCCGAATTGGATGCGGGCCCGCCGCGTTGTATGCTTCGCCGCGACGTGCCTTCCGGGAATCGAACGATGCGTAACGCGAAGCGTCCGCTGAAGCTGTCCGATCTCGAGGCGCTCGCGGCGCGCTTCGTGGTCGAGCTGCCACCAGGCTTACTTTACGCCAGCGTCGACTCGCTCGTACAGGAGGTCATCGGCCACCGCCTCTTCACGCTGATGCGCGTGCACGAGGCGACCGACGAAGTCGAGCGGATCTACAGCAGCAACACGGCGGCGTATCCGGTCGGCGGCCGCAAGATCAAGCGCGGAACGCCGTGGAGCCGCGCGGTGCTCGAGCGCGGCGAAGTGTTCGTCGCGCGCAACCCCGACGAGGTTCGCGAGGCGTTCGCCGATCACGCGCTGATCGCGAGCCTCGGCATCGGATCGATCATGAACGTGCCGATCGCGTGGGCGGGACGGCGGCTCGGCACGATGAACGTCTCGCACGAGACGGGCTGGTTCACGGCGGACGACGAACGCGCGGGACGGATGATCGCGCCGTTCCTCGTGCCTTCGTTGCTCGCCTAGGCCGCCCCGGATCGACGCTTCGGTCGCACCGAGGCAGCAGGCATCGCGATCATCGTGTCGGCACCGCTGCTCGAGGTCCGCGAGCTCGCGCGGAGCTTCTACGGCGTGCATGCGCTCGACCGCGTGCATCTTGCCGTCGCCGCGCACCGGATCACCGGCCTGATCGGCCCGAACGGCGCGGGCAAGACGACGCTTTTCAACTGCATCTCGGGCGTCGTTCCGCCCGATTCGGGCAGCGTCGTTCTGGACGGCCGCGACATCACCGGCTGGCGCGCCGATCGCATCGCCGACGCGGGCCTGGTGCGCACGTTCCAGATTGCACGCGGCTTCCCGCGGCTCACCGTCTACGAGAATCTGCTCCTCTACGGCCGCGCGCAACCCGGCGAGCGCATTCGCGGCGCGTTGCTGCGGAGCGCCGCGTCGCGCCACCGCGAGGCGACGCTCGTCGAGAAGGCGCAGGTCATCGCCGATCGCCTGAACCTCGTCCGCGCGCTGAACGCGCCCGCGTCGAGTCTTTCCGGGGGGCAGAAGAAGCTGCTCGAGATCGGGCGGGTGCTGATGGCCGAGCCGCGGATCATGCTGCTCGACGAGCCCGTCGCCGGCGTCAATCCGTCGCTCGCGAGCGAGATCGCCGCGCATTTGCGTCGTCTCGCCGACGAGGGACTCACGATCCTGCTGATCGAGCACCACATGGACACGATCGCCGCGCTCTGCGATCACGTCGTCGTGCTCGCCGACGGCCGCAACCTCGCGGAGGGAACGTTCGCGGAGCTCGCGTCGAATCCCGCCGTGCAGGAGGCGTACATGGGGCGCCGGTGAGCGCGGCGCATTGCGAAGCCCGCGATCCGCTGCTCGTCGTCGAGCAGGTCGTCGCCGGTTACAGCGCTGCGGATGAAGTGCTGAAGGGCGTCGACCTATGCGTCGGCGCGGGCGAGATCGTCGGCATCATCGGTCCGAACGGCGCCGGCAAATCGACGCTTGCCAAGACGATCGCCGGACTGCTCACGCCGAGCCGCGGCCGCATCCTGCTCGACGGACAGCCGATCGCGGGCCGCACGCCGCGTGAGATCAGCGGCGCGGGCATCGCGTACGTCCCGCAGGAGCAGAACATCTTCCCGACGATGAGCGTGCGCGAGAATCTCGAGATGGGCGGGTTCGTCGATCCGGGGAACAGCGGACGCAGGATCGAGCAGGCGTTCGCGCGCTTTCCGATGCTCGCGAAGCGTCGTCGCGTGCCGGCGCGATCGCTGTCCGGCGGCGAGCGGCAGGTGCTCGCGATGGCAATGGGGCTGATGGTCGAGCCGAAGCTCCTGCTGCTCGACGAGCCGTCGGCCGGCCTTTCGCCGATCGCCGCGCAGCGGTTGTTTGACGACATCGTCGCGATCAATCGCGCCGGCATCTCGATCGCGATGGTCGAGCAGAACGCGCGCGAGGCCTTGACCGTCGCCGATCGCGCGTACATCCTCGTCGACGGTCGCAATCATCGCGACGGGTTGGCCGCGGCGCTCGCGGCCGACCCGGACATCCGGCGCATCTTTCTCGGCGGATGAGGCCCCGAAAGTCATAAAACAGTCGAAGACGGAGGAACGAAATGCCGCACACACCGCGTGAGCCGCGTCGACGTTTCCTTGCAACCGCCGGCGCGCTCGCGCTCGGCGGGCTCGCGCCCGCGATCGTGCGCGCGCAGGGCGAGCCGCTGCAACTCGGTGTGTTGACGCCGCTCACCGGCGCCGGCGGCTTCGACGGCCCGCGGATGGCGAAGGCGATGCAGGCGGTCATCGACGAAGTGAACGCGAACGGCGGGCTGCTTGGCCGCAAGGTGGTGCTCGTCGTCGAGGACGGACAGACGAACCCCGAGGCGGCCGTGCGCGCCGCGCGCAAGCTGATCGACGTGACGAAGGTGCCGGCGATCATGGGCACGTGGGCGTCGGCGGTGACCACCGCGGTCGCGCCGCTGTGCTGGGAAAGCAGGACCTTCCTGACGACCGTCTCCGGCGCCGACTCGATCACGAAGCTGCCGCATCAGGGCTACCTGATCCGCACTCAGCCGAACAACCACCTGCAGGCGGGCAAGCACGCGGAGTTCATCGCGAGCATCGGCGTCAAGCGCTGCTTCATGATGTCGATCCAGGCGCCATTCGCGGAGCCGACGCAGACACGCGCGACCGAGGTGCTGAAGCAGAAGGGCTCGCAAATGGTCGGCACGCTGATCTACGACAAGGACAAGACGACATACCGCTCGGAGGTCGACCAGGCGCTGCGCACCAATCCCGACCTCGTCTACCTGAACGGGTACGCGCCGGACGTGACGATTCTTCTGCGCGATCTCTATCGAGCCGGCTACGGCGGCAAGCGCTTCGCGCAATCGTACGCGGTCACGACGAAGGTGCTCGATGCGCTGCCGCACGAAGTGACCGAGGGGGTGATCACCGTGCAGCCGTCGGCCGACGTCACGTCGCCCGCGTACGAGCTCGCGAAGAAGCGCCTCGGCGTCGCCGAGCCCGATTCGTACGAGACGCAGGCGACCGACTGGGCGAGCCTCGTGTCGCTCGCGATCGCGAAGGGGAAGACGGCCACCGGCACCGGCATTCGCGACAACGTGCGCAAGATCTGCCAGGGAAGCGGCCAGAAGGTCTTCAGCGCGGTCGAGGGACTGAAGCTGCTCGCGCAAGGGAAGGACGTCAACTACGAGGGCGCGAGCGGTCCGTGCGACTTCACCGAGATCGGCGACATCACCGATTGCAAGTTCCGCTACAACAAGGTCGAGAATGGCAAGTTCGTGCCGCTGAAGGTGGCGTGAGCGCGGCGGGCGAGGCCGTAGGCCGGGGCGAGGCCCGAAGGGGGCGGCGCCGCGCGATCACGGGAGGCCCAGGCGATGGCGGGTGCATGGCCGAGGCGATCCAACGAGGCCGAGGCCTAACGTAGTGCCCTCGCTCGCCGAGGTCGGGCAGCTCGTCCTCAACGGCATCATGGCCGGGACGATCCTCGCCGTGCCGGCGATCGGCCTCACCGCGATCTACGCGGTGCTGCGCTTTCCGAACTTCGCGCTCGCGTCGCACGCGACGATCGGCGCGTTCGCGGGCTATGTCGCCAATGCGAAGCTCGGCCTGCCGCTTCTGCCTTCGGTGGCGATCGCGTTCGTCGTCGCCGGCGCCGTCGGCGTCGTGACCGACGAAAGCGTGCTGAAGCGCTTCCGCCCGGCCGGCTACATCACGACGGCGATCGCGTCGATCGCGCTCACGATCGCGCTCGAGAACGTCGTGCGCTTCGTGTTCGGCAACGAGCTGCGCGGCTATGACCTTCCGATCCAGCGCGATTTGCGGATCGGTGCAATCCGCGTGGGACCGCAGCAGCTCGCGAACCTCACGATCGCCGCGGTTGCAATGGCAGCGCTTTTCGGCTTTCTCGCATTCACGCGCACCGGCAAGGCGATGCGCGCCGTCGCCGACAACCCGATGCTCGCCGCGATCAAGGGCATCGACGCCGACGCGATCGGACGGATCGTCAATTTCGTCGGCATGGGTCTCGCGGGCCTCGGCGGCATGCTGATCGGCCTCGACACGACGATCGATCCATTGACCGGCTTCCGCTCGATCCTCTCGGTATTCGCCGCGGCCGTCGTCGGTGGCCTCGGCAGCATTCCCGGCGCGCTCGTCGGCGCGCTCACGATCGGCATCGGCGAGGAGCTCTGCCTGCTTTTCCTCTCGCCGGATTATCGGAGCGTGGTCGGCTTCGTCGCGATCCTGCTCGTGCTCACGTTGCGTCCGCGCGGCATCCTTGGACAGCGCGCATATTGATGAGGCCCTTCGCGACTGATGATCCCCCCACGCTCGCTGCTCCCCGGGGGGCGGATCAGTCGCTCGGGGCGGCCCTTCGCGACCGACTGATGATCCCCCCACGCTCGCTTCGCTCGCTGCCCCCCGGGGGGCGGATCAGTCGCTCGGGGCGGCCCTTCGCGACTGACTGATGGAGAACTATCTGATCGCGATGTGCGTTTCGGCGGGCATCTACGCGCTGATGGCGCTCGGCGTCAACGTCGTATGGGGCTTCGCGGGCATGGTCAACCTCGGCCTCGTCGGCTTTTTCGCGGTCGGCGCCTACACGAGCGCGCTGTTGACGCTGAAAGCGCACTGGGCGATTGCCGGCGGCATGGCGGCGGCAGCCGCCGTCGCGGCGCTCGTCGGCACCATCGTCGCGCTGATCACGGTGCGGCTGCGCGGCGACTACCTCGCGATCGTCACGCTCGGCTTCGCCGAGACGATCCGCATTGTCGCGAGCAACGCGATCGGGCTCACCAACGGGACCGACGGCCTTTCGGGGATCCCCGGCCCCGGCCGGGGCCGCTTGTCGCCCGAAATGTTCAACCTCGTCTATCTCGCGATCGTTGCTGTCGTCGTCGCGGCCGCTTATGTCGCGAACGAGCGGCTGCGCGCCTCGCCGTTCGGACGCGTGCTCCGCGCGATTCGCGACGACGAGCAGGTGGCCGCCGTCGCCGGCAAGCACGTGACGCTCTTCAAGGTGAAAGCGTTCGCGATCAGCTCGGCCGCGCTCGGGCTCGCAGGGGCGCTCTACGCGCATTACACGTCGTACATCGCGCCCGACATTTTCGTGCCGCTGCTGACGCTGTACATCAAGCTCGCATTGCTCGCCGGCGGGCTCGGCAACAACCGCGGCGCGATCGTCGGCGCGTTCGCCGTCGTGTTCCTGCTCGAATCGACGCGCTTCGTGGTTCCGTTCGTCCCGGGCATCACTCCGGTGCAGGGCGCGGCGATCCGCGAGTTCCTGATCGCGGCGTTCCTGCTCATGATGCTGCGCTACAAGCCGAGCGGTCTCGTTCCGGAAACGACGACGAGGCTTCCTCTGCCGCAGTCGGCGTCGCGCTACCAACCCACCGCGTAGCAGGGACGCCGGGGATCAGCGCCGGCCGATATGACGCCGGTCGATCGATCCGCATGCTGCACGCACACCGCACCCGCGCGCCAGACGAACTGGGGCCAGTTGACGACGTCGTGCCCGCGCGAGGCGAGCGCGTCGCGCACCGCGTGCGGCACGCGCTCCTCGACATAGAGCAGCCCCGGCGAATAGCGGTGCGGCTCGAACGAATCGGGGAAGCTGTATGACGCAAAGCGCGGCGCCTCGACCGCCTGCTGCGCATTCATGCCGAACACGCGCATGTTGAGCAGCACCTGCACGAGCGCCTGCGCCTGCACGTCGCCGCCCGGCGTGCCGAGCGTCATCGGGCTTCCGTCGCGCAGGAACCCCATCGCGACCATCGGCGTGAGCCGCGGCCGCTTGCCGGGTGCGGGGCACGATGGATGCGAAGGATCGGCGAAGCTCTGCGAACCGCGCGACGATGGACATAACCCCGTGCCGGGAATCACCGGCGTGTCGTACGACGAATCGCTCGGCGTCGCAGCGAACACATTGCCGTCGCGGTCGATGACGCTTACGTGCGACGTGTCGTGTGCGCCAGCCGATGCGCGCTCGCGCGTGGCAGCCGGCTCGTGGCGCGCACGCGTTCCATCTGCGTCGCCGGGAGGCGGCAGGCCGGGCGACGCGCGATCGGGTCGGATCATGGCGCGCCGCGTCGCCGCATAACCGCTCGACAGGAGCGTCTGCAGCGGCACGTCGACGAAGCGCGGATCGCCAAAGTATTGCTCGCGATCGGCGAATGCGAGCTTGATCGCCTCCGTCACGGTGTGCGCGTAATCGGCCGAGTTGTGGCCCATCGCCGCGAGGTCGACGCCGTCGAGGATGTTCAGCGTCTCGAGCAGCACCGGGCCCTGGCACCACGCGCCGCACGTGTAGAGATCGAGGCCACCGTATTGCGAGCGCGCAGGCGGTTCGACCGCGACGCGGAAATCCGCGAGATCGTCGTGCGTCAGCAGGCCGCCGTTCGCGCGGTGGTAGTCGACGATCGACTTCGCGACGTCGCCGCGATAGAACGCGTCGCGCGCCGCCTCCAGTCCTGCGGCACGTCCCCTCGACGACGCGCCCTTCTCCTCGTCGGCAAGGTACTGCAGCGTGCGCCCGAGATCGCACTGCACGAAGCGCTCGCCGGGTTGCGGCACCCGCCCGCCGGGAAGATAGATGTCGGCGCTCGACGGCCAGCGGCCGTAGTCGTCCACGTGCATGCCGATGATCGCCGACAGCAACGGATACATGGGGAAGCCGTCGCGCGCGAAGCGGATGGCCGCCGCCGCGCATTCGCCGAAGCTCATCGTGCCGTAGCGCTCGAGCGCCGTGATCCATGCGTCGGGCGCGGCAGGCACGACCGTGCGCAGCACGCCCTGCGGAATGCGGCCGCCGCAGTGCCGGGCGAAGTAATCGGGCGTGATCGCGCGCGGCCACGTGCCGAGGCCGCTGATCGTGATCAGTTCGCGCGTCTTCGCTGCGTAAATCATGATCGGCGCGACGCCGGCGACGTTGACGAGGTCGCATTGCAGCACGCCGAGCGCGATCCCGCCCGCGACGCCGGCGTCGATCGCATTGCCGCCCGCCTCGAGGATCGCGAACGCCGCGTGCGCGGCGCCGTAATGACCGGCGACCGCCATGTGGCGCGTGCCCATCACGAGCGGCCGCAGGCTTTCGACGCCCTCGGCGTCGACGCGTTGCGAGATCGAGTCCGTCATCGCGTTTGCGGCCGCGTCATGCCGCCGCGGATGCCGCGCGCCGCGTTCCACGGACATCGAGCGCAGGCCGCGTCGCCAGTGCCTCGTCGAGGATCGCGTTCGCGTCGCGCAACTCGGTGCCCTCGAGCGGCAGGCGCGGCGCGCGCACGCGATCGCTGCCCATGCCGACGCGTTTTTGCGCGAGCTTGATGAGCTGTACGAACTTCGGCACCGTGTCCATCCGCAGCAGCGGCAGGAACCAGCGATAGAGCGCGAACGCCTCGTCGCGGCGGCCCTCCGCCGCGTAACGAAAGAGCGCGACGGATTCGACCGGGAACGCGTTGACGAGCCCCGCGATCCACCCGGCCGCGCCGGCGCCGACCGCCTCGACGATCGCGTCGTCGACGCCGCACAGCACGTCGATCCGCTCACCGAGCAGCGCGCGGATCGCCGTCGTGCGGCGCACGTCCGTGCTCGATTCCTTCACCGCCCGCAGGTTCGGCACTTCGCGCGCGAGCTCGGCGATCTGCGCAGGCACGAAGTCGGTCCTGTACGCGACGGGATTGTTGTAGAGCATGCACGGCAGGTCCGTCGCCGCGATCACGGCGCGCACGTGCGCCTTCATCTCCCGCCAGTCGGTGCTGTAGACGTACGGCGGCAGCACCATCAAACCGCTTGCGCCGGCCGCCTTCGCATCCCTCGCGAGCGCGACCGCTTCGGCCGTGCCGAGCGCCGCGATCCCGGGAATCACCGGCACCCGATCGCCGACGGCGCCGACGCACACGGCGAGCACGCGTCGCTTCTCCGCCGCGGACAGCGTCGCCGATTCGCCGAGCGAGCCGATCGGTACGAGGCCCGTGCAACCGTTGTCGACGACCCAGCGCGCGTGCTCGGCGAGCAAGCCCTCGTCGATGCGATCGTTCGCGTCGAAGGGCGTCGTCAGCGCCGGAATCACACCCTGCCATTGCACGTGCATCGGTCGGTCCTCGGTTCGGATGATCAGGTTGCGACGGCGGCTTCCTTCGTCGGTTCGTTGCGCGTTCGCGCGAAACGATCGGGCGCGAGCGCGGCAATCGGCAGCGCCGTGCGCTCGCTCGAGAGCAGTTCCGCGAGCAGCGTGCCGGTGATCGGCGCGAGGCTCACGCCCATCATCGCATGACCCGTCGCCGCGGAAAGGTTCGCGTAGCTCGCGAAGCGGCCGACGTACGGCAGGCCATCCGGCGAGCACGGTCGCAGGCCGCTGCGGATCGTCGCGTTGGCGAGCGCATCGCGCGTGACGTCCGGAAAGTACGTGCCGATCGACTTGACGATGCCCCGGATCCGTCGCGGGTCGATCGATTCGTCGATGCCGGCGATCTCCATCGTGCCACCGAAGCGCAGCGTGCCATCCATCGGCGTCACGGCCACCCGCGCCTCGCTCAGGATCGCGCACGTGCGCATCGTCGCCGCCGGCCTGTCGAGCGTAAGACTGTATCCCTTGCCCGCCTGCATCGGCAGCGACACGCCGAGCTTTCGCGCGAGCGTCGACGACCAGATGCCGGCGCACAGCACGAACTCGTCGGCTTCGACGGCGCCACCGTCGGTCTCGGCCGCGTCGATCCGCGCGCCGTTCACACGAAATCCGCGGACTTCACTGCCATGCCGCAGGTCGACGCCGATGCGCCGCGTTTCCTCCAGCAGCGCCGACATCAACCGCGCGGGCACGAGTCGCCCATCGTCGGGAAAATGGACGCCGCCCGCGATCGTCATCCGGATCTCCGGCTCGATGCCGACGACTTCGTCAGGGCTTAGCACGTTGGCGGGCATCCCGAGCTCGCGCGCGAACGCCGCGACGCGCGCTTCCTCGGCGAGCGCGTGCTCGGTGCGACAGAGCACGAGCATTCCGCTCCGCGTGAATCCGAACCGGTCGCCCCACTGCGCGGCCCACTGCTCGAAGCCGTCGCGGCTCGCTAGGTGCAGGTCGCGCAGAAGCGGCGCGGCGCGGGCGACGTTTGCGTTCGTGCACGCGCGGCAGAACTTGAAGCCCCAGTCCAGGAGCTCGGCACTCGCGCGCAACTTCAGACGGAACGCGCTCTCGGGATCGAGCATCCAGCGCAGCGCGAGCGCGACCATGCCGGGGCTCGCGAGCGGGACGAAGTGGCTCGGCACGACCATGCCGGCGTTGGCGAACGAGCAGCCGTCGTCGCGCTCGGCAGCGCTGCGCTCGACGACGGTTACGCGGTGGCCCCTGCTCGCGCACGCGTGCGCGACGCTCAACCCGATCACGCCGCCGCCGACGACGAGAATGTGCTTGCTCACGGCCCCTCACCCGCCTCGCAGCGCTCGGCTCCCTCTGTCCGCATGCGGGGGAGAGGGGTGGGGCGAGGGGCGGTTCATGACGTCGAAGCGACGCCGAAGCGAAGCGGATCGTCGTCGTCGAAGATCAGCGTCGATTCGGCGGTCACGTAGGCGCTCCCGGTGATGCGCGGCAACACGCGTCCGTCTTCGCCGGGCGCGTACGACGCGTCGAACACGGTGCCGATGACGCTCTCCTGCCGCCAGGACTCGCCGGCGCCGAGCTCGCCGCGCGCAGCGAGGCACGCGAGCTTCGCGCTCGTCCCGGTGCCGCAGGGCGAGCGGTCGTACGCGTCGCCGGGACACAGCACGAAGTTGCGAGCGCCGCTCGTGGCGGCGAGCGGCGCGTACACCTCGACGTGGTCGATCTCGGCGCCACCGTCGCCGCGTATGCGCTGCGCGTCGAGGCCGGCGCGCACCGCCCGCGAGAATCGCGTCAGGCGCTCGATGTTCTGCGGCACGATTTCGATGCCGGGCGATTCGACGAGGAAAAACCAGTTGCCGCCCCATGCGACGTCGCCGCTGATCGCGCCGTGACCCGGCACGTCGACACGCACGTCCGCAGCGTGCCGGTAGCTCGGCACGTTCGCAACGGTGACCCGATGCCGGTCGTGCAATTCGACGATGACGATGCCGACCGGCGTTTCGACACGATGCACGCCGGGTCGCAGTCGGCCGAGATGCGCGAGCGTCACCGCGACGCCGATCGTGCCGTGGCCGCACATGCCGATGACGCCGACGTTGTTGAAGAAGATGACGCCAGCCGTGCACGAAGCGTCGAGCGGCTTGCACAAAAGCGCGCCGACGATGACGTCCGAGCCGCGTGGTTCGTTGATCACGCCCGAACGGAAATCGTCGTGCAGGCGGCGCAAGCGCTCGCGCCGCGCGGCGAGGTCGCCGCCTCCGAGATCCGGCCCGCCCTCGACGACGACACGCGTCGGCTCGCCGGCCGTATGCGAATCGATGACGCGAATCGTCTTCATCGCGCCATTATCCAACGGGCCGGGCCCGGCGATCGATCGCCGTGGCAAGATCGCGGCCGGGAGGAAACGTCATGGCAGCCTATCTCTTCGCCGGCGGCCGCTTCCTGGATCCGCGGCAGTCCGAGCTGCGCGACGGCATCGAGGTGCTCGTCGAGGACGATCGTGTCAGGGAAGTCTCCGAGCGGCCCATCGCTTCACCGAGCGCGACGCGCGTCGATTTGCGCGGACGAACGCTGATGCCCGGACTGATCGACGCGCACGTTCACTTCTTTCTCGCGGAAGTGAACCTCGGCCTGCTCGACGGCATGCCGCTGACGCTTCTCACGACGAAGGCCGCCGCCGCAGCGCGCGCGATGCTGATGCGCGGCTTCACGACGGTGCGCGATGCCGGCGGCACCGACTTCGGCCTGAAGGCGGCGATCGAGGAGGGCCTCGTCAAGGGACCGCGCGTGTTCATCGCCGGCATGCCGATCAGCCAGACCGGCGGCCACGGCGACTTTCGCCGGCGCACGCAGAGCGGCTTCGAGTGCGCGTGCTGTTCGGGCCTCGCGTACATGAGCCGCATCGCCGACGGCGTTCCAGAGATGCTGAAGGCGGTGCGCGACGAGCTGCGCAAGGGTGCCGACCAGATCAAGCTGATGGTTTCGGGCGGCGTCGCGTCGCAAAGCGACCCGCTCGAGAGCCTGCAGTTTCGCGTCGACGAAATCGAGGCCGCCGTCGAGCAGGCGTCGAGCTTCGGCACATACGTCATGGCGCACGCGTACTCCGCCGCCGCGATCGGACGCGCCGTCGAATGCGGCGCGCGCACGATCGAGCACGGCAACCTGATCGACGAACCGGTCGCGCGACGGATGGCCGCGCGCGGCGCCTACATCGTGCCGACGCTCGTGACCTACGAAAGCCTGCAGCGCCGCGGGCCCGACTACGGGCTCTCGCGCTACAGCCTGCAAAAGAACGCGATCGTCCTCGAGGCCGGATTGCGCTCGCTCGAGCTCTGCCGCGCGGCTGGCGTGCGCATCGGCTTCGGCACCGATCTGCTCGGCGCGCTGCAGGTCGACCAATGCAAGGAATTCCTGATCCGTGCGCAGGCGATGACGCCGCACGAAGTAATTCAGTCGGCGACGCTCGTCAATGCGCAGATCGTGCGCCGCGAGCGCGAGCTCGGCGAGCTCGTACCCGGCGCATACGCCGACCTGCTCGTCGTCGACGGCGATCCGTATCGCGACCTTGGCGTCTTCCAGGACCAGGGCGCGCACATCACGGGGATCATGAAGGCCGGACGCTGGTTCAAGAACTCGCTCGCCTGAGCGCCACAGCCGTCCGTTAACAGCGACATCGCAGGCGCTGTTCCGCAAGGAACGCGAAAAAAGTCCTCTCGCCCGCTCGGAATAACGCGAGCTCTCGGCGCGTTGGCTGCTTCACGAAAGCACCTGCAGTGCGTTTGCATGCGAGCGCCGCCGCGCTTCGCCTGGGCGGCGATCGTTCCTTCATGTCATCGACCCGGAGGCGACCATGATTCGTTTCGACTCGCGCAACCGCAGTCGCGGCCGCGGCCTTTTCCGATCCGCCGTATTCGCTGCGCTCTGTTATGCCGCCGCCGGCGGCGCATCGGCGCAGCTCGCGCCCAACCAGACGCTGGGTTTCGGGAACGGAAGGCTCGTCACCTTCACGTATCTGCAGAATTTCGATTGCGTGACCGAGCCCTTGATGGATCTCGACTTCAACGGGATCAAGGCGCAATCGGATCCGAACGAGATGCAGACGCCGATCTGCCAGGTGATCACGGAGCCCTCGTCGGATCCCAGCGGAGGCGATCTCAAGCACACCGCGCAGCTCTACGTGCTCGTGCCGATGTTCGGCAGCGACACGAATCCGGCCGACGCCATGGCGTGTCCCGGCATTCCCAGGCCGGACGAATTGTGCGGAACCGACCTCGGGAACGCGCTGATCTCGCTGTTCGGATTCATTCCCGAAGCCTGGAAAACGAAGCCTGCGGTGGCGACGCAATGTCCCGATCCGAACAACCCCGTGCCGGGTACCTGCACGATGCACGCCTCGAGCGTCGATCTTTCCGTCCTGCTCGCGACCCTCGGCAAGACCGCGAACCCACCAACAGGCAACATCTTCCTGCCAACGCCGAACCACGATCACATCGTCGACAACTCGCGCATCAACACGCAACCGATTTGGTGGCAGGTGAGGCCGGTGCTCGTGATGGATCCTGCCGACTGGCCGGCAGCGGACGGCAGCAGCGGGTTGACGTCCGCGACCGCAATGGACGCCGCGGAGGAGGCTGGGCGAGCCGTCGAGGTCGGCTCCAACTTCTTCCTGTTCTTCAGCTCGCGGATGAGCCAGGCGATGCACCACCACTGACGATCGAATGCGAATGCCGCGGTAGCCGCAGCCAACGGAGCTTGCAATGGCGTTTCATCCGGAAGGAAAGGCAACGCAGGCGCGCGCAGCGCGCATGCGAAGAGGACTGGGCCGACTCGTTGTCGCGGGCGTGGCCTGCGCGGGTATGGCGCTCGCGCTGCAGGACAGCGACATTGCGCGGGCCGACGACACGTCGGGCGCCGTTCACAAAGGCGGTAACCAGGGGTTCGACCGCATCGTCGCGAGCAACATCGCGTCGATGGCCGACCAGGGACGGCAGACGTTCCGCTTCGACACGTTCGGCGACGAGGCCTTCTGGGGCGATCAGCTCCAATTGCACACGGCCATCGAGGGCGCGAAGCTCGGCGGCATCGGGCCGGGCATCAGTCCGCGCAGCGCGCTGGCGCTGGGCCTGAAGGTCGACGTCGACGCGTTGCCCGGCAACATCCTTGGCGCGCTTCGTTCCGGCAGGGCGAACCTCGACGATCCGGCAACGACGCTCGCACTGCTCAAGGCGAACGCCGTCGTGGGCGTGACCGGGTTCTTCAACGCGAACGGAACGCTGAAGTCGGTCGGCTTCCAATGCGCGCTTTGTCATTCCACGGTGGACAACTCGCTCGCGTTCGGCATCGGCCATCGGCTGGACGGCTGGGCCAATCGCGACCTCGACGTCGGCAGGATCGTCGCGTCCGCGCCCAATCTCTCACCGTTCGTGAACCTGCTCGGTGTCGTTCATCCGGGCATCACCGCCGATGACGTGCGCGCGGTATTGCAAAGCTGGGGACCCGGCAAGTTCGACGCCGAGTTGAACCTCGACGGCAAGACGTTCAATCCCTCGCAGGTGACGGACAACGTGGTCACGGGCACGATGGTGCCCGGCGCGACGCTGATTCCCAACGCTTACGGTCTCGCAGGGTTCAATCTGCACACATGGACCGGCGCGTGGGGCACGGTGAGCTACTGGAATGCGTTCGTCGCGACGCTCGAGATGCACGGCGTGGGCCGGTTCTTCGACCCGCGGCTCAACGATCCCGTGCAATTCCCGATCGCCGCCGCGTCCGGTTTCGGCAACCTCAACGCGACGTTGAGTCCGGACGACGACCGCGTCGCGGACAAGCTGCCGGCGCTCCACTTCTACGAGCTCGCGCTGCCTGCGCCGACACCGCAGGCCGGGCGCGACTTCGATGCGGCTGCCGCGAAGCGCGGTGACGATCTCTTCAGCGGCAAGGCCGGCTGCAACAACTGCCACGTCGACCCGCTGTGGACGGAGCCCGGCTGGAACCTGCATCCGGCGAGCGACGTGTGCATCGACGACTTCGAGGCGAATCGCGCGCCGGATCACAGTTACAAGACGATGAACCTGAACGGGCTCTTCGTTCGCGAGGAAGGTCTGTTCATGAGCGCCGCGAACAAGGGACGCTTCTACCATGACGGCCGGTTCAAGACGCTGCTCGACGTCGTCAATCACTACGACACGTGCAAGTCGCTCGGACTCACCGATCAGGAAAAGCACGACCTCGTCGAATATCTGAAATCGCTGCCCGAAAGCTGAGATTCATCCGAACGCGATCGCCGCCGCGACGCACCACGCAACGACGACGACCGGCGACGCGCGCCACGCGACGAGCAATGTGAACGCGATCGCGACGATCGCGACGTCGAGCGTTCCGTGAACGCCGCTCGTCCAGACGGGATCGTAAAGCGCCGCCGCCAGCAGCCCGACGACGGCGGCGTTGACGCCCGCAACGGCGCGCGCCGCCGCGCGCGAATTGCCCAGCGAGCGCCACCACGGCAGCGCGCCGCCGACGAGCAGGAAGCCGGGCAGGAAGATCGACACGAGCGCCGCGCACGCACCCGGTACACCGCCTTGCGCACGTGGGAGCCGCGCGCCGAGATAGGCCGACAGGGTGAACAGCGGACCCGGCACCGCCTGAGCAGCGCCGTAGCCCGCGAGGAAATCGCTTTCCGGGATCCAGCCGGGCGCAACGACCGATTCGCGAAGCAGCGGCAACACGACATGCCCGCCGCCGAACACGAGTGCGCCGGCGCGGTAGAACGCTTCGGCAACGGCGAAGAGACCGCCGAGCGCCCGCGCGGCAAGCGGCAAGCCGAGCAGCAGCAGCGCGAATGCGACCAGCAACGCGCCGCCCAGCCGCACGCCGTAACGAAGGCGCAGCATCGCATCGGCCGCTGGTGGTTGCACGCCGCGACACGCGACGAGACCGGCAATTGCGCCAAGCGCGACGACGAGCACCTGCATCCACGCGTGCGCAACGGCGAGGATCGAAGCGGCCGCAACGGCGGCGATCGTCGCGCGCGGCGCATCCGGACACAACGCGCGCGCCATGCCGAGCACGCCCTGCGCGACGATCGCGACCGCGACGAGCTTGAGGCCGTGGATCGCCGCCTGACCGAGATCGCCGGACAAATGGGGCACGAGCTTCGCGAACGCGAAGAGCAGCAGCGCCGACGGCAGCGTGAACGCGGTGAACGCCGCGAATGCGCCGGGCCAGCCGGCGCGAAGCAGGCCGAGGCTGAAGCCGAGCTGGCTGCTAGCGGGCCCGGGCAGGAACTGGCAGAGCGCGAGCACGCGCGCGAACTCGGTCTCGTCGACCCACTTCCGCCGCTCGACCAGCTCGCGCCGGAAATAACCGATGTGCGCGACGGGGCCGCCGAACGACGTGAGCCCGAGCGCAAGGAACGCCGTGAAGACTTCGGCCGCCGTGCCTTTGTCAGGCGACGAGCGCAACGCCTTCGCCGCGCAGCGCGAGCCGGCGCCGCTCGGTTGCCGTCGGCACGACGCGTATCGGCTCCTGCACCGGATACACGCCACTGCGCTGCGCACGCAACTCGATCGAGCGCGCGGTGCTGCGGAGCTCGAAGCGAACCTCCGCGAATTCGCCGTTCTCGTAACGGTGGCTCACGCCGTCGTCTTCGTATAGCACGAACGTCGATTCCGAGTCACCGCGGGCCGGGTAGATGCGGAGCTGGCGCGAGCGTTCGTCGTGCAACGCGTCGAACGCGGTGGAATCGGTCAGCGCGATCATGCCGCCGGCGGGAACGAAGAGTGGAACGAGGCCGAGCGGCGCGGCCACCTCGGCCTCGCGGCCGCTCGCGTAGGCACGACCGGTCCAGAAATCGAACCAGCGCGACGGACCTTTCGGCAGGTAGACGCGGCGCACCCGGGCGCCCGGCTCGACGACCGATGCGACGAGCAGATTCGGACCGAGCATGAAATCGTCGCAGTCGGCGAACGTCGCCGGATCGGATTCGAACTCGTAGAACGTCGGGCGCAGCATCGGCTCGCCGTGCGTCGCGGCGTGCCGGTACAGCGAATACAGATACGGCAGCAATCGATAGCGGAAGCGGATCGCGTCGCGGATGAGCGGCAGCGCTTCCGGATGCAGCCACGGCGAATTGAACACGCCGTCGGGCTTCCACGAATTCATGATGAAGCGCGGGCTGAACGCACCGTTCTGCGCCCAGCGCACGAGCAACTCGGCGTCCGGCACGGGACCCGCGAAGCCGCCGACATCGTGGCCCGTGTTGAACATGCCGGACAGGCTCATCGTGAGCCCCATCCGGATGTTCCATCGCAGCATCCTCCAGCTCGTCGTGTTGTCGCCGGACCACGTCTGCGCGTAGCGCTGGATGCCGGGCGGACCCGCGCGCGTGACCGTGAACGGCCGCTCGTCCGCCCGGTGCGCGGCCTGCGCCTCGAACGTCGCGCGCGTCATCAAAAGCGGCTGCAACGGCCGCGATCGCCGGATCGGAATGGCGGCGCCGAAACCGCGCGATTCGCCGGCGTCGTTCCAGATGCCGTACTCGTTGTTGTCGTTCCAGCCGGCGTCGAATCCGTATCCCAGCACCTGCTTGGTGAGGCCGTCCTGCCACCACGCGACGCCGTCGCGATTCGTGAAGTCGACGTGCGCGCCTTCGCCGTCCCAGAACGGCGCCAGCACCGGCGAGCCATTGCGGGGGTCGCGAACGAACGCGCCGCGCGCCGCGACGTCCGCGTACGCCGGATGGTCGGTGAGCAGGCAGGGCTTCACGTTCGCGACCGTGCGTATCCGCTGGCGGGCGAAGCGCGCGAGCGCGGCTTTCGGTTGCGGAAACTTGTCGCGATTCCACGTGAACACGTAGCGCCGCTTGCCGATCGTCGTGTAGCCGGAGCCGAAGTGGAACGACGAGATCGGGACGTCGTACTCGACGAGCCGGTCGCAGAAGCCCGCGAGCTGCGCCTGCGCGTCCGGCGCGTCGGCGAGCGCCATCGCCGTGTTCGCGTAGCCGAGGCTCCAGCGCGGGCCGAACGCCATGCGGCCCGTCAGCTCGGTGAACTTGCGCACGACGTCGCGGATCCGCGGTCCGGGAAAGACGTAGTAGTCGAGGTCGCCGTCCTCGATTTCCGCGTAGCGATAGAGACCGCGATAGTTGTCGTGCTCGCAGCCCAGGTCGAACGTCATCGGCGCGAGCGAATCGTAGAACTGGCCGAACGCGATTCCGCTTGGCCGATCGCGGACGATCAGGAACGGCCAATGCTTGTAGAGCGGGTCGGACGTTTCGCCATCGTAGCCGAGCGCGTCGAGCGCGACGGTGCGCAAACGCCGGCCGTGCTTGTCGAGCGGCCCCGTCTTGTCGCCGAGGCCGAAATACTGGTCGCGCAGATCCCTCGCCATCGCATGGCGAACGGCGCTGGTCGGCGCATGCCACGCGTACGGATCGGATGCGCGGTCGGCCGCGAACGGCACGTCGCCGAACGACCATTCGATGCGACACGGACGCAAATGAATCGACGCGCGCATCGCGGGCGTTTCGACGACGACGCGATCGTCCTCCTCATGCAACGCGAAGGCGGGACACGCGAAGCGCGACACGTCGAGCCGGTCGTGGCCTCCCCAGGCGACGTCGCGGCCGTTCGGCGCGACCATCCAGGTGCGCGGTTCCTTCAGCGCGCCGTCCTGCACGAACAGCACGCGCACGAGATCGTCGGCCAGCACGAACACGCGGCACTGCCAGCCGGCGTCGAGATCGAACGCGACGCCGTCGTTCGTGCGGCCGGCGAAGTGCGCGTCAGCGAGCGGCCGCATGAGCCGATGCCGCGGCATCCTGCCGCGTAATCGCGCGCCCCTCTTCCGACGCCTCGAACACGTGCAGGCGGTCGATCGGCAGCCGCGCGACGAGCGTGTCGCCGGCACCGAACGGACGCTGTCCCGCGACGTGAAGCGTGACGAGCGCGTTGTCGGCGGTGCGCGCATAAACGAAGCTCGCCGTGCCGAGCTGCTCGACGCGCTCGATGACCACGGGCACCTCGATCTCGTCGCCGCCGCCGGGATCGAGCCGGACGTGCTCGGGCCGAATGCCGAGTGCAACGCGCGCATCGGCCGCCACGTCGTCGGCAACGCGAATCGCTGGCGAGAGGTCTGCCGGCGCCGCATCGAGCGCCACCCGAGCGGCGCCGTTCGTTCGCGCGTGAATCCGCGCATCGAGAAAGTTCATCTGCGGCGAGCCGATGAAGCCCGCGACGAACCGATTCGCCGGATGGTTGTAGAGGGCAAGCGGTGCGCCGATCTGCTCGATGCGGCCGGCGCGGAGCACGACGATGCGGTCGGCCATCGTCATCGCCTCGACCTGGTCGTGCGTCACGTAGATCATCGTCGTCGCGAGCCGCCGATGCAGCGCGCTGATCTCGTTGCGCATCGCGACGCGAAGCTCGGCATCGAGGTTCGACAGCGGCTCGTCGAAGAGGAAGATCGCCGGCTCGCGAACGATCGCGCGACCGATCGCGACGCGCTGCCGCTGGCCGCCCGAGAGCTGCGTCGGCCGCCGCTCGAGCAGCGTGTCGAGGCGCAGCATCTTCGCCGCCGCCTGCACGCGCGATTCGATCTCCGTCGCCGGCGTGCGCAGATTTTCCAGGCCGAACGCGAGGTTCTGCCGCACCGTCATGTGCGGGTAGAGCGCATACGACTGGAAGACCATCGCCAATCCGCGCTGCGCGGCCGGCACGTCGTTGACGCGCCGCTCGCCGATGTAGAGTTCGCCGCCGGTGATGCCCTCGAGCCCGCAGATCATTCGCAAGAGCGTCGACTTGCCGCAACCGGAGGGCCCGACGAACACGACGAACTCGCCGTCGCGGACATCGAGATCGGCGCCGTGAATGACGGTCGAATCGCCGAAGCGCTTGACGACGTTGTGCAATCGCAGCGATGCCATGTCCGCTCCCTCCGCTACTTGACGCCGCTCGCCGCGATGCCCGTCGTGATGTGCCGCTGGAGGAGCGCGAACACCGCCGTCACCGGAAGGAGCGTGATCACCGTCATCGCCAGCAGGTAGTTCCACTGCGTCGTGAGCTCGCCCTGGAACGCATTCAGCGCGAGCTGCAGCGTGAATTTCTCGCTTCTCGACAGCACGATCAACGGCCACAGGAAGTCGTTCCAGCGCCACATGACCGAGAAGATCGCGAGCACGGCGAGCGCGGGCGCCGATAGCGGCAGCACGATGCGCCAGAAGATCCGCCACTCGGAGGCGTTGTCCATCCGCGCGGCGTCGATCAGCTCGTCGGGAATGGTCAGCATGTACTGGCGCAGCAGGAACACGCCCGTCGGCGTCGCGACCGCCGGCCAGATGACGCCCCACAGACTGTTCAGCATGCCCAGTTGCGCGACGATGAGGAAGTTCGGCACGAGGATGATCGTCGGCGGGATCATCAGCGTCGAGATGATCAGCAGCAGCACACCGTCGCGGCCACGGAAGCGGTACTTCGACAGCGCGAACGCCGCCATCGCGTTGAAGAGCAGCGTGATCAGCGTCGCGACAGCCGTGATGAACACGCTGTTCCACAGGTAAACGCCGAAGTCGAACTTGCCAAAGATCTCGGTGTAGTTGCCGGTCGCGAGCTGGAATCGGCGTTCCGGCTGCCGATCGCCGATGTTGACGCGAAACTGCTCGTCGGGATGCTGCGGGTCGACCATCGTCGCGACGAGGCCGATCCGCCGCGCCTCGGCGAGCACGCGCGTCGATCCATCGGGAAGCTTCGCGCGAAACAGCGGCAGCGGCTTGTCGTAGCCTTCGACGCGCGCTTCGGCCTGGCCGTATGGCAACAGCGACGGCGGAAACGCGTTCAGTGCCGCCGGCGTCTTGAACGACGACAGCACCATCCAGACGACCGGGCCGAACATCAGGAGCAGCCCCAGCAGCAGATAGGCGTAGGTCAGCCAGTCGGTCCAGTCCGGCGCGCCGCGGCCATGGGTGCGCGTGACGAAGCGCGCGAGCCTATCGAACATCGCGGCCTCCCTGCTCGGCGCGCCGGCGCGTGAGCCGCAATTGAATCAGCGTCAGCACGAGCAACGACACGGCGAGCACCAGCGACGCCGCCGCGGCGAGGCCGTACTGCCGGATCGCTTCGGCAAAGCCCGTCATGTAGACGAACTGGACGATGAACGTCGTTGCCGATCCCGGTCCACCGCCGGTCAGCACGAAGACTTCGTCGAAGACCTGCACGGCGCGAATCAGCCCGAGCACCAGCACGACGATCAGGTTCGGCATCAGGAGCGGCAGCGTGATGCGGCTGAAGCGACGCCACGGCGTCGCCGCATCCATTTCCGCCGCCTCGTAGAGATCGGCCGGAATCGCCTGCAATCCGGCGAGCAGGATCAGCGTGTAGAAGCCCATGTGCGCCCAGATGCTGACGAACACGACCCAGAAGAACGCCCAGCCGGGATCGAGCAGCCACGGCACCGGCGTCGTGCCGGCGCCCGCCAGCATCGCGTTCAGCAGGCCCTCGCGCTGGAGAACCCATTTCCAGATCAGCGCGACGACGACCGGCGACAGCAGCACCGGGTAGAAGAACACGCCGCGCCAGAAACCGCGCCCGGCAATTTTCCTGTTCAGCACGAGCGCGGTGACGAGCGACAGCGTCACCATCAGCGCGACCTGGATCATCGCAAACTCCGCCGTGTTGTAGACCGCGCGCCAGAAGATGTCGCGGTCGCACGTCGACGGATCGAGATAGTTGCCGCAGTGGAACAGCGTCGCGAAGTTCTGGCCGCCGACGTAAGGGCGATGCGTCGGCAGCAGCTCGACGCCGCCGGTCAGCGCGAACCAGAAATCGATCGCGATCGGCAGGAACGTGAAGACGCCGAGGATGACGAGATTCGGCGCGACGAACATCCAGCCGATCCGCGGCACGCCGACAATGCGCTGCAGCGCGCGCATCGGCACGTCGACGACGTCGAGCAGCGCACGCGCGACGGACGCCGACGTGCGCGCGATCGGCGAAGTTGTCGCAGCCATCGTCAATGCCCGCGACGCGTCATGAGCGTGCGCGCTACTTCTGCGCGGCCTTCACCTGCTCGTCGATGTCGCTCTGGATGCGCTTCATCGCGTCGTCGAACGAGATCTCGCCGACGATCGCCTGCCCGAGCCGCGCCGCGATCGGATTGAACAGCGCCCGGTTGTACTTGTAGCCCTGGATCGCATACGCGATCGGCGAGAGCTGCGAGACGTCGCCGACGAAAACGGCGAGCGCCGCCTTCGACGCCGGCGACACCTTGTAGTCGAGTCCCTTCTTCGCGATGCCGGCATGCGCGGGGATGTTCTCGGTTCGCACCATGTATTCGGCGTAGACCGGCTCGCTCGCGAGGTAATCGAGGAAGCGGCCGACCTCCTTCGGGCTCTTCGTGCGCTTCAGCGCGACGAACGCGGCGCCGCCGGGAATGCCGGTGCACGCCGCGGGCCCGCAGGGATCGGGCACCGCGATCCAGTCGAATGCGTTGCCGATCTGCTTGTCCATCCGCTGGATCTGCCAACTGCCGGACAGGTACAGCACGACGCGCGCGTTCGCGAACTCCTCGAACGCATCCTTGTACGTGTTGCCGCCGACGCCGCCCCAGACTTCCTTCGGCATCGTGCCGTCCTTGTTCCAGTCGTAGAACTTCTTCGCCATCGCCTTGAAGCCGTCGTCGATGACGAGGTTTCCCTTGGCGTCGAAGATCTTCGCGCCCATGCTGATCGCCGGTCCGGTGAAGCGGTGGCCGCTGCGGTCGAACGCCATCGCGAACGGCGTCTGCGTCGCCTTCGCGACCTTGCGCGTCGCATCGGCCCACTGATCCCACGTCGCCTTCGCGCCGGGCAGCGGCACCTTCGCCTGATCGAACAGCGTCTTGTTGACGAACGGTCCGGTGACGGTGAGCTGCGTCATCAGCCCGTAGATGCCCTTGTCCGTCGGCGACGGGCGCATCCACTTGAGCGTTTCGCCAAAGTTCGCCTCCCAGTATTTCGGGTCCTTCAGATACGGCGTGATGTCGAGGTAGTACTTCGACAGGCCGCCCAGGTCGGTGACGCGCGCGATGTCGGGTCCCTCGCCCGCGGCCAGTTGCACCGGCAACTGCTCGAGGATCGCCTTGTACGGCACCTTGTCGACGACGACCTTGACGTCGGGGTTCTGCGACTCGAAGCGCTTCGCGAGATCCTGCGTGACCTCGCACTCGTTGCCGTCGGAATAGCAGGCGACGCGGATCTCGGCCGCAAGCGCGTGCGCACAAAGCACAAGCGCAACGCTCGCGACGAGCGGCGTGTAAAGCCGAGGCAGGCGGTTCATGCGTCCTCCAATGGCTTCATGATTTTCCCATTATGGCGGATTCAGCTTCCCGGCAGCGCAAGCGCCTGCGGAAACACGAGATCCTTCCAGCTCGCCGGCTTCTCGCGCAGCATGCCGCTTCGCGCCATGTAATCGGCGAACGGCATCAGGTTTTTCGGCGCGAGCGCATAGACGACCTGCGGATCGGCGAGCGTCGCGAGGATCTCGTCGACCGGCTGCTTCGAGTGCTCGATGTCGATGTAGATCTTCGTCGCCTCCTTCGGATGGTCCTTGATGAACTGCGTCGCTTCCTCGAGCGCGCCCCACAGCGCCTTGACGACTTTCGGATTGCCATCGTGGAAGCGCGTCGTCGTCCAGAGGCAGAAGAGCGTCGCCGGGCCGCCCAGAAGCTCGTACGAGTCGGTGACCTTGTGCATGCCCGGCAGCGCGAGCTCCTGCGCGTAGAACGGAATGCTCGCGAAGTGCGCCGTGATGCCGGAGCGCGTCGACATCGCGACAACGGCGTCCGGGTGCGAGTACGCGATCTCCATCTTGTCGAAGTGCGTCCGCTGGTCCGGACCGAACATCTTCTCGGCCGCGATGCCGAGCAGGATCGCCTGCGTCGACGTCCGCACCGCCGGCACCGCGATCCGGTCGTCGGGCGTGAAGTCGGCGAGCGTCCTGATGCGCGGCGTGTTGACGACGAGGTACACCGGCTGCTGGCTCAGCCCTGAAATCAGCTTCACGGGGTTGGCCGAGCCGCGCGTGCGATCCCAAAGAACCAGGAAGCTCGTCGGGCCGGCGACGGCGATGTCGAGCTTGCCCGACAGCAGGCCGTCGTTCAGCACGGCCGGGCTGCCGATCGCGTGATACGTCACCTTGAAGTCGTCGATTCCCTCCGACTTCGCGTGCTTCTCGAAGAGCTTCTGCTCCTGCATCACGTACATCTGCAGGTAGCCGATGCCGAGCTGGCGGCCGATGTTGACTTCGATCGCGTCGGCGGCAGTCGACGCCGTCGCGATGACCAGCGCAGCGAGCGCGGCGAGAACCCCGCGTCCGATCGTTCCGATCGAGCGGCTCATCGTGATCTCTCCTCCTTCGATGCCTGGCGCGCGGCGGCCTTGCCCGTCGTCGGACCCACGACGCCCAGACCGACGCGCAGTGCCTCCGTCTCCATGATGTCGTTCGGCAGCACGTTCGCGATGTTCACGTCGGGACCGAACTCGCGCACGAGAAACTTCTTCATGTCCTCGATCGCCGACAGCGTGACGCCGGATATCCACGGTCCGGGCAGCTCGATCAGGACCTTCGAGAAATCGATCGCGCCGCGAAGCGACGTGATGAGCGCGGCATTCGGCTCGCCGCGCTCCACCAGCTCCGCCGCCTCGACGAGCACGAGCTCGCAGCCGGCGTCGAAGCACGTCCGCGCCTGGGCGATCAGCTCGGACGCGTCGGTCTTCGCGTCCTTCGACCCCACTTCGCCGAAGACCGCGAGACCGCAATCAAGCGCCATCCCGATCTGCTCGCGACGCTCGCCGTCGGTGAGCGGCACGCAATTGTCGGAAATCTCGATCGTCTCGAACCCGACGCGCTTCGCCTCGCGCAGGAACCGCGGCAGCGCTTGCGCGCCATACGTCGCGTAAACGTATTCCTGGAACTGGCCGCCGATGAACGGCCGCACGCCACGGCCGCGGTAGAGGTCGAGCTTGCGCCGTAGCGTGTCGGATTCGTAGAGTCGCGACGTGCCGACCGCGATCTTCATCAGATCGACGTAGCGTCCGGCGAGGTCGAGCAGGTCCTCGGCATAGCGAAGCGGCAGGCCGAAGTCGGCGACCATCGTCAGGCCCTTGCGCCGGGGCTTGGCCTGGCTGCGCGCAGCCGGCAGATCGACGAAGGCGAACGGCGCAGGCGTGGGGTCGGCGAGCGTCATGGAGGCTCCGATTTCGCTGCATGGAAGACCCGCCGGAAACCGTGCGGCGGCCGGTCGTTGCAATTGCGTTCAGCGACGAATGACCGGCACCTCGCCGCGCAGCCGCTCGAGCTTCGCCGCGTAGAGATCGCGGTCGGCCCGCGTCGGGCCGTTCTCGAGGGCGACCTGAAGGTTCGCGCGCGCCTGCTCGGTATCGCCGAGCGCCATGTCGGCGAGCGCGAGCCAGAACCGGAACTCGTGGTAGTACGCCGCGCGATCGACCTCGCGCGCGAACATGTCGCGTGCGAGACGATAATCGCCGGCCTTCATCGCGGCGAGTCCGCGCTCGAAGTACGCGAACGGCGCCGTGGGCTCGATGCGCGCAAGGCGCGCCGCCGCCCGGCGCGCGCCGGCGGTGTCGCCGCGCTGCTCGAGCACCGTGACGAGGTTCGCCAACGCCGTCGCGCTCCCGGGCTCGCGGGCGAGGACGTATTCGAGCGCCTGCTGCGCCTCCGCGAGATTGCCGTGCGCGCGGTAGACGACGGCCAGCGTGTTCATCGCGCTCAGGAAATGCGGGTCCTGCTGCACCGCCGCGCGTGCCCACCAGTACGCGCCGTTCACGTCGCCCGCCATCAGCGTCTCGACCGCGCGGTTGTTCATGTACATCGCGACAATCGTCGATTCGTCGATCACCCAGTAGCGCAGACCGGCGACGTCGGCCGGCGGCAGGAAGTCGATGATCATCTCGTCGCGGTCGTAATGGCCGTAGCCCGGCTCGACGCGCGTGCCGCCGATGACGACGTTGACGTGGCCGATCGACAGATAGAAGCTGCCCTTGCGGCTCCACGTCTCGTCGGCGAACACGTTCTGGAAGCGCACCGCGAGCCCCATTTCCTTCGCGAACGCGGCGGTCATGATGACGAGCGACAGACAGTTGCCCTTGCGCGCGGCGAACGCTTCGGCGGCGTTGCGCGTCTGCGCCCCGTCGTAGTCGAGCGACAGGCCCGCCTTGTCGTGCAGCGCCTCGAACAAACCGCGCCGCGTCCCCTTGAGCCGCACGAGACGCTCGATGTCGCTCGCGAGGAACGCCTTCATCTCGGCGCTCACGGCGAACACGTCGGCCGCGCGCACCGGCTGCGCGGGGGGTGCGAACAGGTTGTCGTGCAGTGCCGCGACGGGCGGCTCTGCCGGCGGCGCGGAGGCGCAGCCGGCCAGAACGAGCACGATGGCGACGATTGCCAGGACCTTCATGACCCCTCCATCATAGCGAGCCCGAGCCCGGGATGCGCGGGCGGCGCGTGCAGCACGCCGCCGGGACCGAACATGAGGCACGGTGCGACCGCGTCCCGCTCGAGCAGATGGGTGCCGAACGCGCCTTCCTGGGCGACCAGGATGTCGCGGGCGAACGTGGCGATCGCGAGTGCCGCGCGGGTGAGCACGCTCGTCTCGCCGACATGCGCGCCGACGATCAAGCGAAGCCCGAGATCCCTCGCCCGGCGTGCAATCTCGAGCGAGCGAACGAGGCCGCCCATCTTCGAAATGCGCAGATTGACGATCCAGTGCCGGGGATTCTCGCCGAGCCCATCGAGCTGGCAGACGCGAGTCGCGCTTTCGTCAAGGACGATCGGTACCTGCAGCGTTCGTGCGATGTCTCGCATGCCGGCGTAGTCGCCGGCCGCAAGCGGCTCTTCGATCGCAAAGAACGTCCAATCGAGCGCCGCCAGGTGCGCGATCGCCTCCGCCGGCGTTTTCCATCGATTGTTCGCGTCGGCGCGGACCGAGCTTGGTGAGACGCCCGCCCTGGACAGCGCCCGCACCTTCGAGCGGTCGCGCCCCGCGTCGCCCGACAGCTTGATCTTGAAATCGCGAAAGCCGAGCGCGACGTACCGCGCAAGCTGGGCATCGAACGCCGCCACCGGCCCATCGCCGATGACCGCCGTATAGCGATAGGTTCCGTCAAGCGGTGGCATAGCCAGCAGCGCTTCGATCGACGTCGACGCCTCGCGTCCGATGCAGTCGAGCAGCGCGAGCTCGACGGCGCACCAGGCAGCCGGATTGGCGTCGATGCGCGCACGATTCGCCTGCACCCGCGCGACCAGGCTCTCCACACCGTCGATCGCGGCGCACCATTCGTCGCGATGCCGCGCGATGAACGCAAGCGCGCTCGCGAGGCCTTCGCCTGTCACGTACTCGCGAGGGCAGCCCTCCCCGACGCCGGTCGTGTTGTGCGACGAACGCGCCTCGACCCAGACCGACTGCATGAAGCGGCGCTCGGCCGACGCGTGCGCGAAGGTGATCCGAAACGGGATCGCGAGTGCGCGCGCCTCGATCGAATCGACGCGCATCACGGCTCTGCACAGCAGGCGTCGAGATCGAACGCGAACCTGCGCCGGTAATCGAGCGACACCACCTTGAATTGACCTTCGCGCTGTCCAAGGTCGACGCAGTGTCGCTTGTATGCGTCGCCCGTGCCGGCCGCGAGCCAACGCGCCTCGACGGGTGCGAGACGCTCGCTTTCCCGCTTCGCGCGATATTCGACGTTGAGCTCCGCGAGACGCGCGTCCACCGCAGCGGCGAGCATTGCCGCGTCGCGCAATGGCCGCACGTCGGGTTCCACGTACAGCCGATAGCGACGGGCATCCTCGTCGGCGAGCATCATCATGAAGCTGGCGGTGCAATCCATGCCGTGCATCTCGTCGCGCACCGCCTGGAGCACCTGCGCCTCGCAGAGCTTCTCCCCGGTGATGTTCGTCACGCCCCTGCCCTTCTGCACGAACTGGAGCAGCGGCGTCGCATGCAGAAATCCCCGCACGCGCACCACGTCGTTGATGAAGTAGCGATACAGGCCGGACGGCGTCGTGACGACGACGTAGTAGTCGCGTCCCTTGCGCACGCGATCGAGGGTGAGCAAGTCCCGCGCACCGGCATCCCAGCGGTCGCGTTCGACGAACTCGAAGAAATGCGTGTCGAACGTGGGCAATCCGCTACCCCGATTGCGCCCCAGCGTGATTGTGCCGCGGAATTCGCTCGAGAGATAACCGAGCTCCTGGATGCGCACGCGCGGCCCCAGTTCCTTGCGCAGCGAGTCCACGGCGACGCCGGCGCTCGCGCACGTCCAGGTGACGACGAGCCGAAGGTCCGGCCATATATCGGTGATGCGTACCTGCGGCCGGTCCGCGTGCAGAGATGCCAGCGCCTCCGCGCGCACCGGATCGGCACGCAGGCGGCTCGCAAGCGCGGTGATGGC